>ERZ891418.125-NODE-125-length-27274-cov-6.431867_pt1 | contig 27274 bp, 16 predicted proteins | sample MGYA00521236_ERZ891418 | MGnify/ENA primary metagenome ERZ891418 (study PRJEB32303, sample SAMEA104408696) | aquatic metagenome | biome: Brackish water; feature: Chemocline; material: water | place: Baltic Sea | collected 2014-10-18T10:34:00 | depth 100 m ... | reverse complement strand
CCGTTCAAATTCGCAGTCGCGAGTTTCCTTCACTTCCGAACCTGAGCCGAGCTCGCGTCCGTATTCACACCAGAAGGCCCGAGCCAGTGCGAGTGCCTCCTCAAGACGCTCACGATGAAACACCACTTTCAACAGGATATGGCTGAGGAAGAAGCCAATGTCGAACGCCGGGTCGCCAACGTGAGCGGTTTCAAAATCGACCACCACCGGACCGCTTCTCGTCAAAAGAATGTTCTTCGGACTGAAATCCGCCAGAACGAGACACTCTGACTCGGCCAGCGTGCTGTCGATCAGTCGCCGCAAAGATTCGGCCAGTTCTTCATCTGCAATCGACTCAGCCATGTACCGATAAAAGGGATCGAGCCGCAGCTCGTCAAAAATCGTGCGATCGCCGAGCAAGTCCATCAGCGTTGTGACGCCCCGCGTGTCTCGATGAACGATGGCCAGAAATTGTCCGAGGTGGGCAGCCACGGCGACATCCATCTGACCGGCCAGCAGCTCCGCTTTCCAGACGCGATGATCCGCCTCAACGGCTTCCATTGCGAACAGATAATTGTCGCGGTCATCAAACAAGACTCGCGGTACGGCCCCGACAGGGAGAATCGCCTCCAGCACCCGCATCGCGTCGACTTCCCTCCAGATTCGCTCAAGCTGGCTGAACCATTCAATCGGAGTCCGGAGCTGTTTGCGCGACTGCTTCACAACAAAGCTTCGCTTCGGCGTGTCAACGCGGAGCACGATATTGGACACCCCCCACGCCAGTTCCATCGCTGTCGCTATCGCGAGTTCGTCATCGTCAAACGCTGGCCAGCCCGCAATCTCCGAGCACCGGTTGCGGAGAAACTCCAGGACGTTGCTCTGGTCCACTTCAATCACAGTCACGCCCCCTGCCCCATCGTGAACTGACCCCACCAATCACCACGAGTCACAATCTCTCGTCACGTCACGAACAAACAAAAAAGCCTCCGGCCAGAAGGTCGGAGGCTCGAATCAACAACGATTTCGCTTGCCTACTTCTTTGCGGAAATTGCGTAAAGCGTCGATTTGTTCGCCACATAAAGCACATCATTCGCAACGATCGGCGAGCTGTACACGGCGTTGCCCATGTTGATTTCAGCGATCGGCTTACCGTCGTCCATGGCCTTTTCCGGATCCGACGATAGATTGAAAATAGCAATGTCGCCATCTTCGTCACCAATGTAAATCCTGCCGTCAACGATCAGCGGCGAACCCCAGGACGCGGCAAACATGTCGTACTTCCAGTACACAAGAGGCACTGGTGTGCCGTCGTCGTTCTTGCGTGACGTGTCGATTTTCTTTGCGTCGAGGCAGTGAAACAATCCGCTGAAATCAGCAATACAGAGAATGTCATTCTTGATCGCCGCAGTGCCGATGGTTCGATGCATCGTTTCTTCGAACTGAATCTTGCCATTGTCGTTCGAGTCGACTGCTGTGTAATGCCAGACGACGGCCGAGTTCGGGTTCGGTTCAATCTTTTCACCATCGTCCGTCAGTACAGCCTGAAGTCGGCGAGGGCTCAGCGGTTTGCCGTCTTTATCGACAGCCAGGTGCGCGCTCGCATCCCCCTTCTTGTTGGGGTCGAGGCACCACAGATGGCCGACGCCTTCGCCGTGTTCTGGATCCTGGCCGACAGCCAGATAGACCAGCCCGTCGTAGACGACAGGCGTCGCGATCAGATTATTTCGCGTTCCGCGACCACCGAGAATCCACTTCGAATCCTTTGGGTTGCCGTCGAACTTCCACAGAAGTTTTGCATTGCCTTTGCCATCGCCCTTTGGATCAAAGCTGTAGAGCCATCCGTCGCCGCCAGCGAACAGTGCCTGCCCCTGGCCATTGAACTCTGCGTAGGTCGGCGATGACCACTGTCCGTGCAGAATGTTTCTGCCTGGTGACCCGTCCGTCCAGAGAAGCTCGCCGGTGTTTCGGTCGAGGGCGATAAAACTGGGAGCATCCGGCGCCGGAAGATTGATGTGGGACTCGTCAAGGCCGTTCGACGTGTTGACCAGGAGCACTTCACCGGCAACCGCAACAGAACATGAGCACATGTTGTGCTGTGAGACGCCCAGGCGGCTCATCATGTCAAAAACCCAGATGACGTCGGCTTCGTCTTTGTTTTCATTTGGTTCGGCAGTAAACGATCCGTCATTCTCGCCGTCGCGAAAACCTTCTGTGTCGCAGCAGCGAACCTCACCACGGCTGGTGACAAACCACAGTCGCTCGCCATCGACGTAGGGTGAGCAGCAAATCCCCTGCAGAGGCCAGTCGTGAACTCGACCGGTCGGCAACTTCGGGCTTGAGTGTTGCCACAGAAACTCGCCGGTTTTTTCGTCGAAGCAAAGCAGACAGCCAAGGTCAACACTGCTTGGGTAACGCTTCAGATGGCCGCCACCATTGTTGGTCCCGACGTAGACTTTTCCGTTGGCAACGACCGGATTGCCATAGGTCTGCGAACCGAGCCTGGCTGACCACTTGATGTTTGTGCCGGCGTCGATGTCCCAACTGGTTGGAATATTTTTCCCGTCCGGGGTGTTGTTCTTGCCACCCCAGCCGCCCCATTGTGGCCAGTCTTTGGGGCCAACCTTCATTTTGGCGATGTCCTTAAGGACCTCGGCAGTGGGGTCGTACGTTTGCGCAGAGGCAGTGCTCGAAGCCACGGCCAGAGAGAGAACAGTCAAGAGGATTCGTTTCATTTTCGAATTCCAATTATCGGGTGTGGACGGGATGGGAGTCCCGGTGGCGGGTAGAGAATCGTGACTGGCCAGTAGGTCCAGTAAATCAGTTCTGAGTGACCTTCACATTGTCGAAGAAGACTTCGGCGTCTTTGGCATTACCGAACAGGCCTGGGCTGCCGATGTCATTGCCAGGTTCGTCTTCCCAGGTAATCGTCCATCCTTCGGGCTCGTCGGTGCCTCGCGGCCAGACCTTGCCCTGCAGGACAGCAATCTTCTTCGTAACGGTCGTCTTCTTTCCGTCGACCTCTTTCTCTTCTTTGACTTCCTTAACCGAGGCATTCAGCTTTGTGGTGTACCACGTATTCGGCTTCCACTCGAAGGGGATCGCCTTGAACTTACTCTCATGCGAAATCCAGGAGATCAATTTGAGTTCCTGAGCGGCTCCCATCAAGTCGAGCCGGTATCGCTGGCCGATCACTCCGGCATCACCCATCTTGCCATCGCGGATCGCACTGTAGATGTCCGCCTGAATGGTGTAATTCGAAAAGTTCGTACGTCCCATCGAGCCCTGGCTGCGGGCACCTTTCGGGATCGTCGTGATTTTCGCCATCACGCCGTTGCCTTTGACCTTGTCCTCGCCGCGTTGAACAGTCAATCGGATCTGGCCACCTTCGAGCACTTCCCACGACCATTCGGCCAGAACTCCCTCGGCCTTCAACACCGTGAACATCGGATCGATCGTCGCCTTGGCATCGTCAAGCGTCTTCACCGATTCCAGTAGATTTGCAAACAACAGAAAGTTGGACCAGCGCTGAGCAGGCGTTGTGTTGTCAAAGACGCGCTTCGGAGAAAAGTTGACGAACTCTGACCGCAGGTAAACGTAAAGCCGCGAAAGAACTTCACTCTGGGTTTCGAGCTTCTTGTAAAGGTCGAAGTCGATCGCGATGTGGCGGTAGCGAGCCCCCACCCACGTCACAGGAACTTCACCGTCGCTGAAGTCGAACGTCCACGGAAAATCCGGGATAACCCGAATGCGGGCCGTGTTGCTCAAGTCGCCAACTTTAGCAGTCACGATGACGGCACCGTGCTCGTTTTCATTTGGAGTCGAGTATTTGCCAGCCGCGTCGATTGTGCCGGGTCCTGTCATCGAGAACTCGACCTCGCCCGGTTTGCACGAGCGAAGGAATCGACCATTCGCGTTGTACAGACGCACGATGTGTCGCTGCGATTGCCCTTCAACGCCCCCCCGCAGTATCGACTCGCAGGGGACGACCTGAATATGAGCTGGCTTGTCGCCGTCACCAGTAGCAGCCACCTTCGGCGCTTCAGGACGAGGTTCAAACTGCGGCTTCGCATCCTTTTTTCCGATGCAGTACATGCTCTCGGCCGTCGTTAGATAGAGACGACCGTTCGAGATAATCGGGGACGCCGAGACTTCCGCGGGCAGACGAAGGCGATGAGTCTGCTCAAGGCCTTCTTCCGTGATCTTGAAAATGAACCATCGACCATTCGCTTCACAGCAGTAGATCTTGCCGTCCGCGTAGACCGGGCTGCTTCTTCCCTGAGTGCCGACTTTCTCCTTAGCGATCGTCGCCCCGGTTTTCAGGTCGATGACCAGCAAGGTGCCTTTATCCTCGATGGCGTAGATGCGATCATCAATCACAAGCGGCGAACTCTTCCCGACCATTTGCTCATAATTTCGCCAAAGCTCACCTCCCGAAGTCCGCAAGTCACCTTTGCCGTCAAGCTTTAAAGCGAACAGAGCCCCCATCTCGTTGCTGTCAACGTTTTCTTCACTGTGGCCAGAGACGACAACATTTCCGGCAATGACTGCGGTCGTATTGATGCCGCGATCGGAGATGTCATATTTCCAGACCGGCAGTCCTGTCGACGGCTGAAACGCGTGGATTCCACCGTCTCCCGAACCGAACACCATCAACGGCATCCCGTTGACAGCCGTCAGGACTGGTGAGCTGTAGGTGGTATCGTCCGGCAGCGGTCGAGTGCCGTTAAACCAGACAGGCTGCCCGTTTCGCTTGTCCAACGCGAGGAAACGGTGCTGCGGCTTCGCGTACTCGCCCCAGCCAATAATAATCGAGCTGATGATGACCACGTCGTCGTGGATGGTCGGGACATTCGTTCGGCCACCGTATGTGCTCAGCAGGCCGAATTCTTCGCTCAACGAATGAGACCATTTGGTCTTGCCGGTCTGACCGTCGATGCACTGAAACAGCCCGCAGACACCCAGGGCGAACACATCGCCAGTTTCCGTGTCGCCCGTGACGCATGACCAGGCCACACGCGTATCAGGAACGTCTGACAGGAATACGTTGAAGCTGTTTTCCCACAGAGTTTTCCCCGTTGCGGCGTCTGCACAGACAACCTTCTCCCCTTCGTGCTCAGTGCCTGGATTATCCCGAACAAGCAGGTAGAGCTTTCCGTTCATCGTGATCGGAGTCGACCGCGACGCCAGCTCCTTGCTCTCCCAGATGACGTTCTCACCCGAGTCCGGATCCCAGCTGTCCGGCAACCCTTTCTCTCGCGAAATGCCGTTCATCTCCGGACCTCGCCAGTGAGGCCAGTCGCCAGATTTCGCGTTGAACGGGGAAGCAACCCACGCATCCTCGGCCAGAGAAGAACCGGCATCCGTGACGACGCCGAATAGAATTGCCACGAGCAGCAGAAGCATCTGTTTCCGTCTCATGATGTTTCCGTCTTGTTGAGTCTGACCTGGTGGGGAGTGAGGTCGGCGAACGTTGCGGCATGGCAGGAATTGGTTGCCGCGGCTGGTGTCTCGTCTGATGTTTGACAACGATTTCGTGGCCGACTTTCTGTTGAGCGAGTCACAATAGCTTGCCGGAAAACGGTCGGCAAGGACCGGGGGAACCTCGAACGCCGGGGACATCGGCTCGCCAGGATTGAAGTCCTGCCGGAATTGCAACTCGCCAATCCGGATTCCAGATTCCGAATTCCGCGATTGAGTCGGTGTCACCCTGACCGTGACGGGCGGAACACAATTCACCGGTCCCTGTGATCCCCGTCCCGAACCTGACCGGAGAGCTCCAACCGCCACGGTCCGGGCTTCGAGCAAAGCAACCCATTCGGATCACTCAGCCCGACGACACCTAATCACTTAGGTGATCTTGCCAGGTCGCCGTCCGACCGTCAACAGAAATACCTAAGTTTTTGGGTTTTCTTTTGAGTGACGTTCAAAGCGGCGGAGCAGACGCTGGCGCCGGGCATTTATGACAAGAAAAAATCCCTGGCTGCTATGAGACAACCCGGGAAAGAAAAATGCAGATGCACGCTCGCTGGAAGTCAATTCCTGGCGTCGAGTTTGGCAAGCAGGTCTGCAGTCAGCACGAAGCTTTCATCAATCTCTGATGCCAGATTCGGCGGTACCGGAATCGAATCATCTCCGAGTCCGCCGACGAGGGTATCAGTGCCTCCGTTGCCCAGCAGCGTGTCATCGCCGTCCTGCCCGACGAGCAGATCCCGGCCTCCGCCACCCAGAAGATTGTCGTCACCATCTCCGCCGACGATCGTGTCCTGGCCATTGCTGCCGTTGATAAAGTCATCGCCATCTCCACCCGAGACAGCGTCGTCCCCGTCTTCCGCATTCACGACATCGTCACCATCGCCGCCGTCGATTGTGTCGTTTCCGGACCCACCCTTGATGAAGTCGTCGCCGTGATCGCCGCGAATCTTATCGTCACCACTGTTTCCGATCAGTGTGTCGTCGTTACGTCCGCCATCCAGAGTGTCGTCACCGGCCGCACCAATCAGAACATCCCGTCCGGCCCCGCCTTCGATCAGGTCATTCCCGAGATCACCGAGAACGAAATCGTCCCCGAATCCGGCCTTCACCGTGTCATTCCCGTCGCCCGCCAGAATCGAGTCATTGCCGAATCCACCTTCGATCGAGTCATTGCCGTTTCCACCGAAGATCGTATCGTTGCCGTCTTCTCCAAGGATCTGGTCATCGCCTCCATCGGCATCGACGAAGTCGTCACCAGCACCCGCACGAATAAAGTCGTCTCCGGCCCGGCTCACAATATTATCGTTGCCGTCGCCTCCGTTAATATGATCCGTGCCGGCCGTGCCGGTAATCGTGTCGTCACCTGCCCCGCCATCAATAAAGACAGCCACATTCCCGATCAGAACATTCTGGCCATCAATGGTGTCGTCGCCGGACCCGCCGTTGATAGAAAGAGCAAAGAATCCCACGTTGTCAATCTGATTAATGTTGATCCGATCGTTCCCGCCATTCCCGTTGATTTCCACGACTTCAGCACCTGCCGCAAAGCCAGTGGAATCGCCTTCGAGACGAATGGAACCACTGGTCTGAGAAACAACGAGCGTGCCTGCATCCTGGCCAATATTGAACACGTCGACGGTTGACCCGCCGTTCACTTGAAGAGTGTCCGACCCTTCTTCAAACACCCAGGTATCATCCCCGTCGGAGTCGCCACGCCAGACAATGATGTCGTCGTCCGCCCCGCCATTGAACAGGTCCCGCCCGCCGTTGCCGATCAGCGAATCATCCCCAGACTCGCCATTGATAATATCATCGCCCCCTCCACCATAAATCGTGTCACTATTGTCGCCACCGTTCAGCAGGTCGTTTCCCTGATCGCCAACGATCAGGTCCGTACCCACTGATCCCTGGATCGTGTCACTGCCGGTACCTCCAAATAACATATCTCCAGCATCCGGCGCGAAATCGTCATTGACGATGGTAACGACCGTCGACAGTTCTTGTATCGACGGGTCAGCATTCAGCGCAATTCCACCAGATGGATTAAACAGTCTGATCGTAAACGACTCGTCCATTTCAAACTCGACATCCTCGCCAAGCTCAAATGTGATCGTCTGCGTAATATCGCCGGCACTCGTGGCCGATGGAGCAGAGAACATGACTGTCCCGTTGACACCGATATAGTCATCTCCGTTTTCCGCTGATCCATCCAGGAATTCAAAGTCGACCGTCACATCGTTGACAGGAGCCCGGCGTAGCCTCAACTCGATCGACACCTGACGTGGTCCGCCCGAATTACCTTCGACAACCACGTAGGAGTCAACCTCGACGACTGGCGGACCAACTGAACCCAACACCGCACTCACAATTGAGTCAGCCAGAACCGGGCCGGCGTTCGGAGCAGCAATGAAGTAAAGTGGGTCTAGCGGGTCAATTGGATCTCCGGGAACGTTGCCGGCAATCGTAACGCCACTCTCATTGATTCCACCGGTCAGTCTCGAGTATGACTCCAGCGACAGTCGCGGGGGGCCCGTTGGATCATCCGGAGGATTGGGGCTTGTTCCTGTGGCACCGCCGATGCCAATGACTCGAATCTGACGATTGATCAGAGCATCGATTGTTTCGTGTATGGCTGCTCCATCCGAAAGCGGTACGCCTACAGTTCCCGCAAGAACGGGACCAGTTGCACCACCGAGTTCCATGGTGGCCTCATCAATGGTAACTGGAAGCCCGGTCGTCGCATCGATCACGCCGGTATACGCCATCTGCATGTCATCCCGGTACACAGTGTTGTTGTCTGTGGCGACCATGACCAGACGCAGAAACTCCTGCTGGTTCACGGCATCGGGGTTTCGAAAGCCAATTCCGTCGTCCGTCCGCTGCGGATCTGTTGGCGGAAGTACGGGGCCAAGCGGGTCGCCAAAAGGATCGGGCACAAAGGATGAATACGGCGGAATATCGTGAGAAGCATTCGCTCCTGTCTGCGTCGACACCAGCCCTGCCGGCCCCTGGTTCAGTAGAGAATTGTTTGCATTACCGTCGTATCCAAACCCAGTGGCAATCTGGTAAAGCGCTTCCAGGAACGACTCGGCTGTTGTGCCCACCCCTGCTCCAGTCCCGTTCCCAGCCCGCTGAAGTGCCGCATCAATGGCCTGCGCGAAGCCTGGCGTATTTGCTTCAATGATCGGTTGATTCAGGATGAAAGGACTGTCTCCGTAATCCTCAAACCGGGAGACGCCGAATCCAATCGTGAATTGTGGCAGTCGTTGCTGCAAAGTCGCGATGATATTCGGGAACTGGGCAGCCAGCGTCGGGCCGAGCGCCACGAAGCTTCCGCTGTCATCCAGAGCCAATGCAATGTCAACGATGGGTGGTGGAGGCGTGTCATCATCAATAATGACCGCCTCTCCGAATCCATCGGCCAGTTCTGCTCGTTCTGTATTTGTCAAAACAACAAAAAAGTTCTCATCGCTCTCCACGAGCGTATCGGAAACAACGTCGACGCTGACTGTCAGCGATGTGACACCAGGATCAAACGTCAATCGACCTGATGTGGCATTGTAGTCTGGAGTGCCAATGATCGGCTGAATACTCGATACAGCGTTGCCGTCCATCGTGGAGTAATCGACAACAACTTCATGGAAGAATGTGTCCGACAGGGTCACAGTAAACGTGACCGTCGTTATGCCGCTATCGCCTTCCGGATTAAGCGTCACATCGTCGATCGAGAGGCTTCGCGGGAACGGACACACGCTGGTGATGAGATCGGTGCCCGCGTCGCCCATGACCTGGTCGGCGCCACCGCCGCCGCACAGTTCATCGTTGCCGGAATTTCCTATCACGATGTCGTCACCGAGGGCTCCGTTGACCGTGTCGTTTCCGCCGCCGCCGAGCAGTGAATCGTCTCCGCTGTCACCAATGACGAGATCATCCCCGTTTCCGGCGTTGATTGTGTCATTGCCCGTGTTTCCAAAGACTGTGTCGTCTCCGTTTCCGGAGCGAATCATGTCGTTTCCGTTGTCTCCATCGATGAAGTCGTGACCGCCGTTGCCGAGGATCACGTCGTCCCCGTCTCCGCCGCGGATCGAGTCGTCGGCCGCTCCACCGATCAGAACGTCGTCACCCGACTCGCCCCGGATCGTGTCCGATCCGAAGCTGCCGTTGATAAAGTCGTTTCCGTCACCACCCAGAATGCTGTCTGCCCCTTCGTCGCCGTCGATGGAGTCATCTCCGGCGTTTCCTTCCACGGTGTCGCTTCCGTCTCCTGCGAAGATCGTGTCGTCTCCGTCACCGCCAAGAATGCTGTCGGCGCCGTCGCCGCCGTCGATCATTTCGTTGCCGACTCCGCCGAACACCGTGTCCATGCCGTCGCCGGCTTCGATCACAAGTCGAGCCGTCACCGTGCTCATTCGAGCATCGATCAAGTCATCTCCGTCACCGGCTCGCAGCGTGTCATCGAATCCGGACGACGACAGCAGCGTGTCATCTCCGTTTCCTGCATCCACGAGGATCTGCAACGGTTTCATGGTGACCGGATCAACGAAATCAAAATCGGCAGGAGCGACCCCACTCAGGTCGATCTGGTTAGCTCCGTCGCTGCCAATGATCGTGATCGATCGAATATTGCTCGCTGGAATCGGCGGCAGAGATGTGTCGACGACATTGTTGATGGTCAGCTCGATCAGCAACGGATTCACCGCCGACGTGCCGAGTGCAATCGAGTCGTTTCCATCATCGGAGACGATGGTGAGATCATTATTCGCGAACAGCGTGGAGACCGTCAGCAGCGTCCGCTGCTCAAGGCTCTGCACCTCAGTCGGGAGTGTTGCCCTGCGACGTCGGCTGGTCCGCTGCCGCATCCAGTTCTCAATGTTGCGTTTCCATGAGAGGTTCATTCTGGAATCTCCCGCTTTCATCCCTGAGATTTGCTTCAGTGGCCAACCGCGTTCGGTGGTCGATCGTCAAATTCGCGCAAACACACTTTTCACGCTCGACCGTTACCACTGGATCGGCAGGAGTCATCGGGAAAACTGATAAAACTGGCACCGATCGATACATTGGTCACAGCCGTGAGAATCGTCATAACCGGACTCCTTTCCCACCGCCGCCACAGCCTGCGGTAAGTGAGGCACACGGCGAGACTTATCCGGATCAAAATGTGACAGGAGCACTCGTTTCCAGCGGATCCGTGCGAGTCCGGCGTCTCCGGAATACGGTCAGATCATTCCGAGGCGAGCCAGAATGCCGTCGAGGCCAGCTTGCGTAATCCGAAAAGTCTTCCAGAAGCTCACGGGCACGAGAGAGCGAGGGATTGCCCACACCACTGGCCAAACCTGAGTCGTCATCGGATCAACATTGACTGATGCCATCTTGCCGGGACGATGATGCCTGACGAGAATCGAGCGACTCAGTCAGGAGCCGATTCCTGGCCAGCCGAACAGACTCCAACGGAACCTCGACATGCCGCGGCACAGCCACTCCGACGATTGCGGATGCCGACAGAAACCCTCTCAGAACCGTGGCCACGGCCAGCTTTCGCTCACGCGGCGATCGATGATTCAGGCGGGAGCCATCGGAGCTTTCGGGCCGTCGCTCGCCTCGCTTTCCGCAGCAGATTCGAATGGGCCGGCGAAGAACGTTCTGTTCGTCTTTCTGACCGGTGGAATCTCGCATCTGGACAGCTTCGATATGAAGCCCGCCGCGAACATTGATGTCCGGGGCGAGTTCGATCCCGGATCCACCGCCACGCCGGGTACTCAGATTTGCAACCTGCTTCCCGGACTCGCAAAACGATCCAACGATTACGCCCTGGTTCGATCGATCGCCACAGAGAGCAGCGGACACGAACAGGCGTGCCACATGCTGCTGACCGGTCGGCTCGATCTGCCGCCTGGCTTCACGACGAGGAATGCACCCAGCCCGAGCGAGTGGCCGACGCTGCCTTCACAGGTCATGTACGCGTTGCGAAATCAGCAGACGGCGATGCCGGCGTCAGTCGTCCTCCCGGAACCGAGCGTCAACGAGGCTGCTCGATTCCGGCCGGGCCAGTATGCCGGGCGACTCGGATCAAAGTGGGAAACGTGGCACGTGGATATCGCCTCGAAATGCCCTCTTGGCAACGGAGCGTGCCCGGACTGTTTTCGATTTGACGACGACGAATTCGATCATGTCCCCGAGACGGTCTTCGACACCCCGATGCTGACTCTGCCTGAGGGAGGTCAACTCCGTTTTGACGGCCGCATCGGACTGCTCAGCCAGGTCGAGCGGCAGCAGCAGGCTCTGCAACAGTCCACCGAATTGTCGAAACTGGATCAGCAGCGACTGCAGGCGATCTCCGTTCTCGCTGATCCGAAGACACGAGCGGCGTTCGACGTTGAAAACTCCGATCCGAAAGCTGTCGAGCGTTACGGACGAAACAAATTCGGTCTCTCTGTGCTGATGGGGCGACGCCTCATCGAAGCGGGTGTGCGATTTGTCCAGGTCAACCTTGGCAAGAACTCGACCTGGGACACACATCGCCGCAACTTTGTGAACTTGAAACGAAACCTGTTTCCGCACTTCGACCGATGCCTCTCCGCACTGCTCGACGACTTGAAGGAAAGCGGCCTTCTTGACAGCACGCTGGTGATCGTCAGCGGCGAATTCGGGCGAACGCCAAAAATCAACAAGGACTCCGGCCGAGACCACTGGGGCCCTGTGATGACCTCGATGTTCGCTGGAGGCGGAGTTCGCGGCGGCAACGTCATCGGAGCCACCGACAAGATCGCGGCTTACCCGATCGATAATAAGTTCACGGTCGAGAACATCGCCGGGACGATGTTTAACGCTCTTGGAATTCCGCGCGACGATCAGTGGGTCGACATCGACGGCCGCCCGCATGAGCTCTACCGGGCTGAGCCAATCCACGACCTGTTCTAACAGTCGTGGCCTTCCTCCTGGTTCCCAGTCTCCAGCCCAATGGCCCCAGAATTGTGCTGGATGTCGCCTTTCGCTCTGCGAAAGTAGCGCTGCTTTCGCGGAGCGAAAGGCGACAATCAGCGATCAGCCGGCACAACTCTGGGGCCATTGGATCCCGCCTGGAAACCAGAACGAGCGCAGACCTACGAAAGCAGCAGCATGCCCACCTGGTACGTAATCAGCGCTCCCGCGTAAGCCAGGCAGGTCATGTAGAAGAACGTAAACGCCGCCCAGCGCCACGAGTTGGTTTCGCGGCGAATCACCATCAGTGTCGAGGCACACTGAGCGCACAGAGCGAAGAACACCATGATGGAAAACACCGTCGGCAAATCGAAGACTTCGCGCCCGTCCGGGTGTTTTGACCTTCCCATCCGATCAACCAGTTTGGAGTACTCCACTTCCCCGTCGCCGTAGGAATCCTCGTCGCCGCCAAGGCTGTAAATTGTCCCCAGTGTGGCCACGATGACTTCGCGGGCCGGAAATGACGCGACGACTCCGACGCCAATCTTCCAGTCCCAACCGAGCGGACGGACTGCCGGTTCGATCGAGTGCCCGATCTTCCCCAGCCAGCTTTCTTCGATCAGCGACGCCGACAGCGCGTTCTGCTCATCGGTCAGCTTCTCCAGCCGATCCTGCAGAGGCAGTTCGTCCGGTGACGCGTCGACCCGGGCCGACGCTGCCTCAATCTGGCTTTCCAGCCGGTGAAGCGATTCGCGGTCTCCTGGAAAGTAGCCACCGGCCCACACGAGAATTGTCGTCAGGAAAATCAGCGTTCCGGCTCGCACGACAAATGCCCGGGAGCGGTCGTAGACACGAGCAAAAACGATTCCTGGCGAGGGCTTTTTGTACGACGGAAGCTCCATCACAAACGGCGGAGTCTCGCCTTTAAAGAATGTCTTCTTAAGCAGCCACGCGACAGGAATCGCAACGACTGCTCCCAGCGAGTACATCGCGAACAGGACGATCCCCTGCAAACTGACCCATCCGTCGAGGTATTTGATTTTCGGTAGAAACGCCGTCAGCAGAATGTAGACGGGCAGTCGGGCCGAGCAGCTCATGAGTGGCGCGACGAGAATCGTGACCATCCTGTCGCGTCGGTTTTCGATCACTCGTGTCGCCATGACTCCCGGGATTGCGCAGGCAAAAGACGACATCAATGGCACAAACGATTTTCCGCTGAGACCCACTCGCGTCATGAGTCGATCCATGACGAACGCGGCACGAGCCATGTAGCCGCAGTCTTCGAGAATCGCGATGAACAGAAACAACAGTGCAATCTGCGGAAGAAAAATGAGGACGCCACCGACTCCCGCGATGACTCCGTCAACCAGAAGGCTGCGGAGAGAACCCGGAGGAACGCGTGAAGAAACCTGACCGGACAAGTACGACTGCCCCGCCTCGACCAGGTCCATCAGCGGACCGCTCCAGCTGTAAAGGGCCTGGAAAATCACAAACATCAGGGCGGCGAAGAAAACCAGGCCGAACACGCGGTGAGTCAGCAGACTGTCAATCCCGTCTGAGCGGGTTCTCGCGCGTTTGGACGGCACATTGACCAGTCCTTTAAGCGTCGCCCGAGCCCACGCGTAGCGAGCTTTCGCTTCGGCGATCGGCAGTCGGCAGCCCACTTCCTTGAGCCGCTCGCGCGCGGCAACAAGCTCCGCAGCAAGCGTCTGGCCGTAAGTTTTGACCAGGCTCGTTTCGACCTGACCGCCAACGTCGATCAAAAGTCGTTCGACAACGTAAAACGGCACATCGGTCGCACCTCGGCCTGAGAGGCTTTCACCCAGCGCCGAACACTCCGCGTAAAACTCGGGCTGAAACGGTTTCGGTCGTTTCGGGGCGACCACCCGTTCGGGATCAACGATCGCCCGGCAGACATCGTCAACGCCCATTTTCCGGTGTGCCTCGCACACGATGACCGGGATGCGAAGTCGCTGACGAAGCCCTTCAACATCGATACTGACATGCCTTGCCTGGGCCACGTCCCACATGTTCAGAACAAGAATCACCGGCAACTGCAGATCGAGAATCTGACTGAGCAGGTAGAAATTCCGTTCCAGGTTGGACGCATCAACGATGCAGATGACGCCGTCCAGTTCCTCAACGTCGCGCTGGCGACCGAGCAGAACGTCGACCGAGACCATTTCATCCGGAGTCCTGGGTGACAGACTGTACGTTCCGGGGAGGTCGATCAACTCAACGGTCTGCTGCTCGAAATGCAGCTTGCCGACTTTCTTTTCGACGGTGCATCCGGGGAAATTTCCGACGCGTGCCTGCAGCCCCGTCAGCGTGTTAAAGAGCGTGCTCTTTCCGGTGTTCGGGTTGCCGATCATCGCGAAGCGGCGGACTGACTTGAGAGTGGACTCAGAGGGAACCATGAAAAGCAAGCCGCGAGGAGGGAGGTAAGGCAGGAATCGAGGTCGAAAGGCTCGCTAATCCACCCGCGATATGGAAACCCGCCGAGCTTCTTCGGACCGGAGAGACAGGCGGTAGCCTCTGATCAGAAACTCCAGCGGGTCTCCGAGTGGAGCTCGACCGAGCAGCTCGATCTCCTCGCCATCGATCAACCCCATTTCCATCAGTCGGACGGCAATGGCATCTTCGCCAGCGACATCATTGATGATCGCGCGATGTCCTGGAGAGAGAGTGTCGAGTGTCTCCACCGTTGTGTTCCTGGTCCCTGGAGTCACCGTGCCGAACTCTGCCGACGAATCGTGATGATTGCCGCTCAGCGTTTTTTCTTCTTATCGTCGTCTTCACTGGCGAAGTATTCCTCCGCCTTGAGCGGCTCTTCGAGAATCACCTTCAGGCCAATGGTCTCAAGGCGACCACCGCGTCCCGGCTTCTGGTGGAGCTCAACCGGAGCCCCTTTCTCCACAGCGGACGCATCGGTAATTCGAACGGTCACCGACGCTCCCTTGTCGATGTAGACCGGCTGACCTTTCAAAGCGGGAATCGTCAGAGTCAGAGTTTCATATTCCTCATAGTCTTTGTCCTGCTGACGACTCTTGATCGGCCCCTGCAGAAAGTAGCTGTTCACACTCTGGCCAATGGCCTTGTCAGCCTTCTGCACGCCAGAACGAAGCTTTCTTGCAGCGACCCCAAGGTGTACCGTCCAGTCTTTTACAAACAGCAGATTGTTGGTGAGTGTTCCCGTGCCGGACACGACGACTCGTTCTCGCAGGAACCCATCGTCGCCTTTTCCTTCGACGGCGAATTGAATTCTCGGAGTGATCGCGACCGTGACCGGATCGCCACCGCCCTCACCGAGAATATCGACGGAAACCACTCGTCCGCTTTTTTCGTTGATCTCAACCACCGTGCCTTTCACCGTGATGTAGTCCGGTTTGGGCGGCTCCTGATTCGGTGCCTCTTTCTTTGTCGCCTGGGCGAAAACGTTGACGGGTGCGGCCAGCACGGCGATTGAAGCAAGGCAAAACACTGCCGATAGAAACGGTCGAAGAGACATGGGAAGCTCCCGGGGTTGGTTGTCAGCCGGATTACTGAAGCACTGAGGATAGCCGGTTTGGACACGCAACATCCAGCGAAACTGCCGCCCGAGGTGAAAGAACGCTCTGCCTCGACAGATGAAGCGAGCCGGACGTGCTGACAACTTGTTGAAAAATCGAATTGATTTAAATTGATTTAGCGGAGCGGCGCGAGAGTTGTGTCGGGTGATCACCGATTGTCGTCTTTCGCTCCGCGAAAGAAACGCCACTTTCGCGAAGCGAAAGGCGACACTCAGCACAACACTGGGGCTATTGGGCTTACGCCGTGCCGCTCCTTTCGCGACGGGCTGCCAACGAGCTCTCTCGCTGGCGCATACGATAAGAGGCAAATTCGAACGCGTTCTCTGGTGCCGCAACCTGCGTTCGTTACGCCGCGCGAACCGCCGAGTCGGTCGCCTCAGCGAGGTCATCCGACAGCTCGTCGAGCAGGCCGCGGATAATCTGCTCGGCACTCAGCTTTTCTTCCAGCCAGCTGTCACGCATGTGTCGCCAGCGGGACTCGCGCTGCTCCCATTCTTCGGCTCGGTTTCGCAGCCGCGATTCCTGCTCGTGGAGTTCCCGTTCCCGCTCGTTCATCCGTCGGCCGAAGGCCTGCCGTTCTGAATCGAGCCGCTGAGTTTCGTCCTCAAGCTGTTCCTGAGCGAACGCGACCATCCGGGCCGTCTCGTCGTTCTCGTCGGCCGAATGACGCAGCTCGCGCAACTGGCCGGCAACAATGGTGCGAACTTCTTCAACTCGTTCCTGCGCCCGCTCTTCTCCGAGCTCACCGGTCAGCTCCGCCAGCGCTTCCTCGGCCGCGAGTCGGACTTCAATGTTCTTGAGACTGGTCTCCTCAAGCTCTTTGCGAAGTTGATCGAGCCGCGTCGTCCGCTCTTCCAGCTTCTGCCGTTCCCGTGCAAAGTCCGTTCGCAGTCCTTCGTGTTCCTGCCGCAGCGTCTCGCGCTGCTGGGTGAGGCCTTCCCGGAGTGACTCGACCTCGCGCCGGTCTTCGTCGTGTTCTTTCTCAAACTGGCTTCGAGTTCTCGCGAAGACCTGTTCCTCACGCTGCAGCGACTGTTCTCGTTCGACGAGCACGTCGCGATGCCGATCCAGTTGAGCACGACGGCGGCGAATCTGAGTGTCCGACGTCTCGACCGAGGCGAGCCAGCGTTGACGCTCGACGTAAAGTGTGTGCCGCTCCGAATCGATCCGTCGTGATTCGTCGGCGAGCAATTCCTCAAGTTCCGCCCGCCCGACCAGAACCGCCGCCTCTCGTTCGTCGAGGCGAGTCCGCCCTTCCGTCAGATTCTCCGCGGCTTCCGCCACGGCCGCCTGATGCGCAGCGATCCGCTGCGCGAGCTCTTCCTCACGAATCGAAATCGACTCGTCAGTTCCCGCGAGGCGTTGCCGCAACTCGGATTCAAACTGACCGCGAGCGGCCGCCAGGTGCGCCTGCTGGGCCACCTGTTCCCGCTCGATCGATTCCTGAAGCTGCTGTTTCTCCTGCACGATTTCAAGCCGGACCTGCTTCAGTGTCTCTTCCTGAGATTCACGGGTCCGAATCAGAGCCGACTGCTCTCGTTGCCGACGCGAATCAAACGCTTCGATCTCTTCCTGAAGCCGCTTCCGTTCGGCATCGATGTCGGTGGCCAGCTGCTGACGCAAGTCCTGCCGCTCTTCGTCCCAGCTCTCACGCAGTTCGGCCAGAGCCGCATTCTTCGCGATTCGGACTTCTTCTTCGAGCTGCTTTCGTCGCTGAGCCAGTGCCGATTCGCCATTGATCGCCAGCCGCTCCTGCTCCTGTCTTTGAGTTTGAAGCTCGATAAGCTCCTGAGACTGCTGCGTTTTCCAGTTCTCAACCTGCGTATGAAACTGGTCCTTCAACTGCCCGATTTCCTGCGAAGCCCGCTCGCGGTCCGTTTCGAGTTCCCGCTGCAGCTTCTGTTTTTCCTCTTCGAACACTGCGAGCTGTTGAGCACGCTGGTCGTCAAACTGTTTCCGCCGCTGTTCGAGATCCGTGCCGAACGTGACCCGACGACGCTCCAGCTCCGCTTCAAACGCCGACTGTTCTTCAGAAAGTTTCTGCTGATGCTCCGCCTGCAGTTTCTTAAACATTGCATCAAACTGGCGTTGTTGATCCGCTTTCTGATCTTCGAGCTGCTGCGCTTCCTGTTTGTTGAGAAACTGCTTCTGGTCGAGCTGCTCGCGACGAACTCGCAGCTGCTCGTCCCACTGAGCCCGCTGCGCGTCAAGCTCCGCGCGTTCGGCAGCGATTCGCCCTTCGTGCAACTCCCGTGTTTCTTCAAGCCGAGTTCGCGCTGCGCGTGTCTCCGCGGCAAACTGTTCTTCGAGCCGCTGCAGCGCCGCTTTGTGAGCTTCGCCTTCCCGCTCGAGAGCGGCACGCTGTTCGGCCTGCTGTCGCAACCAGTCTTCGCGTTCTCTCTTGAGCCGCTCGCGGTCTGCATCGACATCTGCCGCGATTGATGACCGCAATCGACGCCGTTCGGCTTCGAGTTCGCGGCGAGCGTGCCGCATCGCTTCCTGCTGCTCGTCGCGCTGCTGTTCAGCTCGCGTGGCAATGTCTGTCCGTTCCGAATCGACGATGCTTCGCGCATGTTTCAAAGCCGAGCGTTCGATGTCGAGCTCGCGATCGACGCCGTCTCGAAGCTGCTTTCGTTCCGCGTCGAGTTCGCGCCCAATTTGACTCAGCTCGGCGCCCTGCTGCTCCAGCTGTTTCTCGCGCTGCTCCAGTTCAGCGAGCAGTCGTTGCCCTTGAGCCAGCTGCTGCGCGAAGGCGCTTTCGCGACCTTTCGCCTCAGTCTGCAGCTGGGATCGATCTTCCTCAAACCCCTGCCTCAGCATGCGGAACTGCCGCTGCTCCTTGTCAAATGCCGACAGTTGGTCGTTGAGCCTCGCCTCGCGCCGGTCAAGTTCTCCGGCCCGGCTGCGCAGGTCGGAAGCGAACTGACTCGCCTGAACCAGCAGATCGGTGTCGTCCGCCGGCAACGGTCCCGCGGAACCGTAGCTCGATGAATGAGGCAAGGTGTGCGAATCAAAAGCAGCTTGATCGAAGCCGGACATTCAGCGAGTCCTCCATGACCCGTGTAGTGCAGAATCCGACAGCACGAAACGCATCGTTGATTTGCGCATCATGCCTTGCGGCTGAGATGACGACGAACCGTCACCGCCAATCCTCGATGGCGCAGGATTATCCGACGGATGCGGAAATCGTGTCAACAGGCGTTACTCGTGGCAGTCTGGAGAGTTACGGCAAAGAGAGCTGGAGGCGGCCATCAGACATCCCAGCCGTCGATGCTCTCTGCGAATCTCCCGAGCCCTCGCTCATCAAGCTGGCGTTCGACGATTTCCTTTTTCGAGCGGGCGTTCAACCCGTTCAGCAGACCGAGAATGATCGCTCCACACACGATTGAACTGACTTCAACAACCCGCATCGGCAATTGAAACTCGCGAAGGTCCGCTGAAATTTCGGCAGCACTGCAGTACTCCCCGAACTTCGTTCGGCCGTAAAGCAGCTCGATTCCACCCATGTCGCGCGCCCATTCGTAGTCGAACGGTCCGTACTCCAGGTTGCGATGGCGCACCCAGAATGCGGTCCCTTCAAAGCGAAGACCGGTTGGCGACGATGACACGACATCTCCTTCTGCCAGCGCTCAGCCCGGCGGATTTTCGCTCTCAGATTTACTTGCTGCTTCAGCCAACTGTTCCTCAGCCAACTGTTCCTCAGCCAACTGTTCCTCAGCCAACTGTTCCTCAGTCGGCACATCGATCGGCAGACCGGTCAGGCGGCGATGAATGAGCACGGCTCCGACGACGGCCGTCGTCTGAAACACCGCCCCGACAACAGGGACCAGCATCAGCCCGGTCACAACCACGCCGATTCCCAACGTCGCTCCGCGCCAGGTCTTGGCAAACTCCTGTCGTTCGAGCCAGCGTTTGCCACGCAGCTCGAGCGGGAATCCCAGAAACTCACTCCCCAGAATAAACGCATCGACGTAAAGACCGAGCGAAACCGCTGCGAGCGAACCGACTCCCGGAACGACGTGCAGCGCAAGCAGCAGGACATTGACCACCACCAGCTTCAGCGAGGCCCGCAGTGCATCAATGATGCCCGCCATCGTGGAAACTTCCGCGAGCTCTTCTTCCTTCGCCCCGAGATGCAGCTCCACTTTCCTCGCGAGCTTCGAAAAAGCAAAACTGCAGAAGACACTCATCAGCACGAGATAGCCGACGAACGCGATTCCCAGAGTCAGCAGCAGCATCCCGGTAAAGTAAATCCACCATTGAATCCGGTCCCAGAGCCCGTCTCCGAGCCCTTGCGTCGCCCACTCGACCAGCCACTGCCCCAACCGAAACGCTCCCAGCCACACAACAAAGGCGACAATCACGTTCAGCACAACGGGCCAGACTCCGTACGCCCAGAGCGACGGATGACGGCACATGAAAAAGAAGCCGTCAATGCTCGCGCGGATTCCGTAACCGAATCCGCGAGTCAGCCTGACCGCTGTGGGTGGCGTTGAAGTGACTTTTGATGACGACATCGATCTCTGCTGATTTGGACTCGCTCTTCAGGCAGACCTGCACGAGCACGCTGGATATCGAATCGCCCCTTTCGCATCAATGCCAGCCACAGCGATGTCCGACGAATCTCAGCGTCGACCGGGGAGATCTCCCTCTCAGGTGGGAGCCTGGCAGAACAACGCACGTCCGATAAACTTCCACTCGACCTCAACGCCCATGCGTCCAGAAATCGGATTTATTATGCGACACATTCTTCTTTGCGTGCTGGCTCTCGTTCTTGTGTCTTCCCGTGCCCAGGCGGCTCCGCCCAACGTAGTCATGATCATCTCAGACGATCAGGCGTGGACGGACTACTCATTTCTCGGGCACGAGCATATCCAGACGCCGAACATCGACCGCCTGGCCGCCGAATCGCTGACGTTCACGCGAGGGTACGTTCCGGACAGCCTCTGTCGGCCGTCCCTCGCAACTCTCATCAGCGGCCTGTATCCGCATCAGCATGGCATCGTCGGGAACGACCCACCGCCACCAGCCGGACTCGATGGTCAGACCTCGCGTGAATTGCGTGCCAGTCCGCGATACCTGCAGAGGCGGATCGAGTACCTGCGACACATCGATAACGCACCACGCGTCGCTGAGTTGCTCAAGGCAAAAGGCTACATCAGCCACCAGTCGGGAAAATGGTGGGAGGGTCACTTCACGCGAGGCGGCTTCACGCACGGCATGACTCACGGCGACCGCACGAAGGGAGGCCGGCACGGCGACCTCGGGCTGTCGATTGGACGGACGGGAATGAAACCCGTTTTCGACTTCATCGACGGAGCGGTTAAAGACTCCAAACCGTTTTTCGTCTACTACGCGCCGTTCATGCCTCACACACCTCATACTCCGCCCGAGCGAATTCTCAAAAAGTACCGCGACAAAACACCGCATCTCCCGATCGCCAGATACTGGGCGATGTGCGACTGGTTTGACGAAACGGTCGGACAACTCGTCACCAGAATCGACGAGAGCAGCCTCGCCGAAGACACGATCATTCTCTATGTCACCGACAATGGCTGGATCAATCTGGAAGAACGCAGCGCTTACGCCCCCCGCTCCAAACGATCTCAGTATGACGGCGGAACGCGAACTCCGATCATGGTCCGCTGGAAAGGCCACGTGCAGCCGAAAATGGATCGCGAGCACCTCGCCAGTTCAATCGACTTTGTACCGACCATGCTGGCGGCAGCCGGCCTCGAGCCAACGAAAGAGATGCAGGGAATCAACCTGCTCGACGACAAAGCCGTTTCGAGCCGAAAGCGCATCTTCGGCGAGATTCTCGAGCACGATATTCAGCACATGACGGACCCCGTCGCCAGCCTGCGTTTCCGCTGGGTCATCGAGGGCAAATGGAAGCTGATTGTGCCTCACCCCGACCGGGAACCAAACGCACCGGTCGAGCTGTTCGACATCCTCGCCGACCCGCACGAACAGCAGAACCTGGCTGCCGACAATGCCCAGGTTGTCAGCGACCTGACGGCGAAAATCGATTCCTGGTGGAACGTCAGGTAGCGGCCTGACCTCTAACGAAGCCGCGTCCCGGTGACGTCGTGCGCCTGAATTGCGTGCCGGACGCGCGTGTACTTGACCGGATCCCGTTTGAATATCGTTCGCGATTCGGAATCGACGAACAAGTACAGCTGTCGGTCAAAAAAAGCTCCGTACTGCACACTGCCCTGCACGGCCTGGTCGGACTCCCAGAGGGCAACAGGATCACAGCCAAGCATCTTCGGCACAAACTGCCAGGGGGTCTGCTTGAACTGTTGATGCTCTTCCTCACTCGCGAGGTAATAAATGACCCCCTGATGCGTCACGGCAAGGTCCTTGCGACCGAGCAGCCACTGCCGCTGAGCGTTAATCGCAACCGGGCTGTAACCGTCGAGGCCAATTAACGGCGACTGAGTTTCCACCAGAGGACCGACGGCATTCGGCGAGACGGACGGTTGCGAACTTCCAGACTCCGGCCGAGCCTGAGGCTCAATCGACGACGCGATGGACTCACCGGATTGAAGCTGGGCAAGGGCGAGGGCGAGGTCTCTGGCTTTGCTCAGTACGACCTGATGTTCCTTTTGAGTCTGCGTCAGAAATCGAAAATACTGAGACTTCGATTTGCGACCGCTCGTGCTGCCAAGAATTCTCCCGCCCGGTTCCACGATGACGTCAGACGGATATCCAGTCACTTTAAAGCCTTTGACCAGCCAGCCGTGCTGATCGCCATCGAGTTTTAATCCGACGAACTGCTCACCGAGAACCTCTCGCATCGCAGGCGTCCCCAGAAACTCCGCTTCCATCTGGCGACACGGTCCACACCAGCTCGTGTGAAAATGAACGATCAACGGCAGACCAAGTCGACGGGATTCATCCCGTGCTTCCTTGTAGTCGTGCAGCCATTCTCGTGAAGCGAGGACTTCTTCGGGGGTGGTCGTCTGCGACAGAGCGAACCCCGCCCCGATCGCTACAACCGTCAAAGTCAATGTGCATGCAGTAGTCCATCGTCGCAGCATGACCGCTCTCCTTGTTGGCTGAAGACGACTCGCTGTCGCCATCCGTCAGCGCGATTGACCGGAGGACCAAACTGGGAGTGGCCCACCTTCCGGGTCTATCGACCAATCGATTGCAAGGAGTGGCTATCGATCGAGGTCCGCGTGTCCGTTTTAAACCTCACATGCCGGTTTTAACGGTTATGCGGAAGAGTGATTCGAAGCGACTTCAAAATCCCTCCCGCAAGCTGACTTCAGCGCACAAAAAAGCCCGATCGACGGAGGCCGACCGGGCTGAATGATCTGTTGCAGCGGGGAGTACTTCGCGTTCTATTCTGCGGTGCTGGCTGCAGGAGTTTCCACAATGTCGAGGCCAGGAATGGTCACGTCTGTAATCCGAACGACCGTGTGACGCTGACGATGCCCTGTGTGCCGACGGGAATTTTTACGCCGACGAAACTTCTGAATTTCCAACTTAGGGCCTTTGTACTCAGCCGTTACGACCTCCGCGGCGACCTGAGCTCCGTCAATCGAAGGTCGCCCGACGACGCTGGTTCCACCACCGTTGGCGAGAAGAACCTTGTCAAAACTCAAAGCATCCCCTTCGCTGACGCTGTCGCGGTAGTCGACAGTCAGAGTGTCACCCGGAGAAACGCGGTACTGGCGGCTGCCATCTTCAATAATCGCAAACATAACTCGACCTGTTTTCTGTTGGCATCAGTCCATTGTCTGCCCCAGAGAATACGTGCGTTCCCCTCTGAGGGCCATCCGTGAAGCGGGACAGAATAATCATCTGCAGGAACGATTGCGAGTCCCGAGCACCCATTTCCCCGATCGTGAATCTCATTTCCCGTCACACACCCGGAGTCGCGACTCGTTTCGTATGCCGGGCCGAATCCGAATACTCAATCACAATGTGATTTGGATTCACGTCGCTCCGGGCACGGATGCTGATTGTCACCTGGGATTTATCCTCAATCGCATTGAGGTCCCGACGTTTTCGGTTGCTCAGGTAGTCCGCAACCTCGTGATCAACCTCAACCGTGATCTGCTCCACACTGTCCTTTGAAGCCGTCGTAATCAGCTGCCGCATGACCTCAATGGCCACACTTTCAGCGGTCTTGACGAGCCCCGTTCCGGCACAGCACGGGCAGTCCTTGTAGATGCTGCGACGAAGTGACGGACGAATCCGCTGGCGAGTCATTTCGATCAGCCCGAACGGACTGATTCTGAGAATCTTCGACCGCGCCCGATCACGCTCCATCGCCTTTCTCAGGGCACGTTCGACGCCGCGCCGGTGCTTCTCCTCACGCATATCAATAAAGTCATTGACGATGACTCCACCCATGTCGCGCAGACGAATCTGGCGGGCGATTTCTTCGGCCGCTCGCAGATTGACCTGATAGGCCGTTTCCTCGGCGTCGTCGTCGACTCGACTGTTTCCACTGTTAACGTCGATTGCGACCAGAGCTTCTGTCTGGTCGATCACAATCGATCCGCCACCTTTGAGCGGCACATGACGGTGCTGAATCCGGGCAATCTCGTCTTCGATCTGGTACTTGTGGAAGATCGATTCCTGAGAATCGTAGTGATGAATCCGGTCGACCTGTTTCGGAAGAACTCCCCGCATGAACTCCCGAGCCCGTTCGCAGGCTTCCGCCTCGTCGATCCAGACCGCGTCGATTTCGCTTGAGTAGATGTCGCGAATCGTGCGGATGATCATGTCGCTGTCCTGGTAGATGTCGCAGGGAGCGGAGGCTTTCTGCAACCGCCCGACGATCGTCTTCCAGAGCCGCACCAGGTAATTCAGATCCCTCTCCAGATCGTCCGCCGACCGATCGACACCGGCCGTCCGAATGATGAAGCCGAGACCGGGAGGCGGCGCCAGCGCGTTCATGGTTTTTCGCAGCTTCCGCCGAACGTCGTCGTCAGGAATTTTGCGTGACACCCCGACTCGCTGCAGGCCGGGCATCAGCACCAGATAGCGACCAGGAATACTGATGTAAGTGGAAAGTGTCGGTCCTTTGGTTCCGATCCCTTCCTTGATGACCTGCACGAGGACTTCGCTGCCTTTGCGAAGAATCTCCTGAATCGGCGGCTTGTTGCGGACGCTTCGCTCGTTGAACTTGCGTCCGTTGCGCGGCGGTTCGGGCTCTCCGTCCTGCAGATGCTTGAAGTACTGCTGGTCCACATCGCTGACGTGGAGGAAGCCGTTGCGGCCGACGCCGAAATCGACAAAGGCGGCCTGGATACTCGCCTCAATATTAACGACACGGCCTTTGTAGATGTTGCCGACGCAATTATCGAGGCTGTTGCGTTCAACGTAAAGCTCTTCGAGAACTCCGTCCTCGATCAGGCCAATCCGGCTCTCTTCCGGCTGGCGAACGTTGATCAGCATTTCCTTCTTCATGAATGACCCCTTGTTGTGGGGCATTCTCTCGCAGGTTTTCCGTTCGCGTGCGTTGATTCAAACCAACTGTGCTCGTCAAGCCGCTGTTCGGCACGACGCTCGAATTCAGGTTCGTTTGATCCCAATGTTGAGCAAAAAGGCTCATGGCAAAAGCCAGGACGTTTTCACTCAGCCACCGTTTCTGAACGATTTCAGCAATGCACACAAATCGGCGAGAAGGTCTGGACCGTGACGGTCTGTTTCGGACGCGGCTTCAACCCGAACTTGCCGGGAAAAGCGACTTTCAGCCTGGCGCGTCTCGACTGCGACAAAACGAGACTCCGGAAAAACCTGCAGATAGCAGGGGTGACGTCGGAGCAGACTCGTTCTGAAGCTGGCCGCACGAAAAAAAACTCCTCGTTTGCCAACGTTTCGTCGGCACTGAAGCGAGAGGAATACCCTGATGGAATGAGTGTTCGGGATGGAAAGTTGTTCGGTTGCGAGCTGAGTAGCAGCTCGATTTTCCTTCGATGAGTTCGGGAATTCAGTCCACTGGCGAGTGCTCCGGATGAATTCGGGAAAGCTCTCCTCGAAGATAGTTTTCTACGTCTCGTGCAATATCCAGTGCGAGGGCGTGGCGGGCGATTTCTTCTGCCTGGCCGACCGACACATGACGGATAATGTCTTTGACCTCCGGTATGGAGATGGGAGTCACACTCAGCGTCCTCAGCCCCATTCCAACCAGAAGCGGAATAAACCGAGGATCAGAACTCATTTGCCCGCAAACGGTGACATTGATGCCGTGCCGGTTGGCGGCATCCACAACCATCTGGATCAATCGCAGAATAGACGGATCACCCGCACGGTACAAGCTGGACACATTCGGGTCTCCCCGGTCCACAGCCAGTGCATACTGAATCAGATCATTGGTACCGATCGAGAAAAAGTCGACCTCTCGGGCGAATTCATCAGCCAGCATGACAGCGGCGGGAACCTCCACCATCATCCCGATAGGCACGTCACGATTGAAGTCGATCCTGGCGTCGTCGAGATCCTCCATGACGTCGCCGAGGATCATTTTCGCCTTACGCAATTCCAGCAGAGTGGTCACGAGCGGAAACATGATGCGAACGTCACCATGGACGGCCGCTCGAAGAATCGCCCTCAGCTGAATTTTGAATTGCGGCGTGTCTCTCAAACTCAGCCGAATGCTGCGCAGCCCCAGCGCCGGATTATCGACCTCATAAAATGAGGCACCGGATGCCGGCACCTTGTCAGCCCCCAGGTCGAGCGTTCGAATCACGACCGGGCGATCACTCATCGACTCCAGCACGCGACAGTACGCGTTATAGTGGTCTTCCTCGGTCGGCTCAGTCCTGGCACCAAGATAGAGAAATTCAGTCCGATAAAGCCCCACGCCATCCGCACCGCGCTCTGTGCAGTGCTCGACTTCCTGCGGAAACTCAATATTGCCCATGACGTGGACGCGGACGCCGTCGGGCGTAATCGCAGGTAACTCGTGCAGTTCCGCAAGCCTTGCGTTTTCCTGCTTCCGCGACTCCAGCGACACCCGGTATTTTTCCAGAGTCGCCTCGTCGGGATCAATAATGACCTCGCCACGTCCCCCGTCGATGATGACGAGTTCACCCGGTGACACGTCGGCGAGAAAATTTCCGATTCCAACGACAGCGGGAATCTCCAGGGCCCCGGCGAGGATTGCCGTGTGACTGGTTCGACCGCCAACCTCCGTCGCGAATCCCAGCACGAATTCCGGATCGAGACCGGCCGTTTCGCTGGGCGTCAGATTGTGAGCCAGAATGACCACGTGTTCGGTGATGTGCGATAACTCGGGGCGTTTTTCTCCAAGAAGCGCCCGTAAAAGGCGTTTTTCGAGGTCGAAAACGTCGGCAGCCCGCTCTGCAAGATAC
>ERZ891418.122-NODE-122-length-27353-cov-7.120265_pt1 | contig 27353 bp, 16 predicted proteins | sample MGYA00521236_ERZ891418 | MGnify/ENA primary metagenome ERZ891418 (study PRJEB32303, sample SAMEA104408696) | aquatic metagenome | biome: Brackish water; feature: Chemocline; material: water | place: Baltic Sea | collected 2014-10-18T10:34:00 | depth 100 m ... | reverse complement strand
ACTCGGCGGCCGGTTTGATTGAGCCGTAATCGCGTACCGACAACCACTGTCCGGCGAAGTTCGTGACGAACTGCTCCGACTTGGAATCGGCGAGCATCCTTTGGACCTGGGTCGAGAGAACCGCCGGATCGTGCAGCCTGCCGGCAGCCGCCAGCTTGAACAATGCGTCATCGGGCATCGTGCTCCACAGGAAGTACGACAGTCGGGATGCGAGTTGATGGTCGTTGAGTGTCGCCTTTCGCTCTGCGAAAGGGCGTTCTTTCGCGGAGCGAAAGGCGACTTTCTCTCCGAGGAACAAGAACCCCGGCGCACAAAGCACTCGCTGCAGGCCGACGCGCATCGCGTCGTGGAACGACAGTTTGCCGTTGACCTTTGCATCCTCAACAACAGCCACGATCGAATCGATTTCCTCGTCGGTGACAGGTCGGCGATAAGCACGCGGCAGAAAGCGAGCAAACATCTCGCGGACGTATGAGTCGTCGGTCCGCTCGTCGTCGGCAAAGAACAGCGTCTTGTGGCTGGGCGGCGGCCACTCCTTCTGGATCGGCCCTTCGATCTCGATCGACTCCAGCAACAGCCGCGGCAGTTTGTCGAGGTCCATCTCGGGGTTGTAGATGTTGGCCACGCCGGTCCAGGCGTTGAGTTTCTTTTCGATAACGGCTCGCTCCGCTTTCAGTGCGTCTACTTCAGCCTTCGGAGCCCGGTTCGTGGCGGCCCGCTCCAGCAGGCCACGCAGGCGCGTCCACTGGGAAAAGAGATTCTTGTAGTTCGGCTCGGTGATGACCGCTTTCTCGGTGTGGTTCCACAGCATGTTGAAGACCTGCGGACCTTTGACTTCGCCATTCACCGGACCGCGAAGGAACAACACCGCCTCCGTCACTCCTGACGGGTCGAGCTTCACTTCTTCCTCGACCTGGATTGGCGAGTTCAGGGCATAGCGGAGCTTGAACCGGTTCGGCTCGGCTCGCGAGCGGTTGTCGACTTTGGCACTGATGCGAAATCGATAGAAGCCGTCCTGCGTGACGACCTGCGCGATCGCGAAGTGCGCGACCACGCCCCAGCCGTCATACTCGCGGCGATAGGTGGGTCCGCCCTGGATGAATTCAATGTGGTTGGGATGAACGATCTGATCATTCGCGCCGCGCGGAATTGTGTGTTCGAAACCGGGAAAGACCGGCACCTGATCGGGCCGTGGCCGAATCCGGTGGAGCTCGAACCCGTAATCCAGTTTGTTGACCTTCGGTGGTTCGGTGACGATGGCTCGCGCGGCGAGTTTTGACGCCACTGCCAGACTCCGTTCGATCTGCGTCTGATCGAAGAACAGTGCCATGCCAAGCCGATCGAATCCCTCGGCCAGTCCGTCGGCCGGCAGTTCCTCGGTCAGCGGCCGCACGATCAACTCGTCCAGCTTCAACAGATCGCGGACGGTGTTCGCGTACTCATCACGATTCAGCCGCCGCATGGGAATCTGCCCACCGGCGTTTCGTGCGGCGAGTTCCACTTCCCGCAACTGTTGATTAACCCAGGTCACCAGCGTGGCAGTCTGCCCGACATCGGGTCGAGGCTGACCCTGCGGTGGCATCTCGCCGGCATTGATCCGGTCGCTGACTTCTTTCCACTGCTCCGCCACACTCGGCGCGGAGAAATCCCTCCCGAGCAGATCGATGCGATATCCGGCTTTGGCCGTCTTTGCCCCGTGACACGTCACACAGTGCTTCTCGATAAATGGCTTCACCGTCTCCGTGAAGGCAGATTCGGTAACTGGCGAATCGTCGGGTGGCGCAGACCGTGTCTCCGCACCGGTAAGAACGATGGCGATCAGGCTGGCGAACGGGATCAAAAACTGCCCGAGTTTTCTGTTCATTGTTACAGACGCTTATTCCGTAGTGCTCTGTCAGAGCGAAAGAGCGGGGTCAGCACCCTGCTTGCGGACGTTCTGTGACGGAACATCGCAAGCTGGAAGCTTACGCCACTGAATCTGCGACCCGTAAATTCAGCTCAGACAACGCAGTCGTGTCTCGGTGCCACTGTCGTCTCAGCGTCATGGGGCCGTCATCTTGAAAATCCTGAGGCGCGCATCTTACAGTCATCTCCGTTCATTCAATCCCGTAGACGCCAGGTCTTTGCTTTTTTCAGCGACGATGGTTCTTCCGTCTGAACGCAGCCCGATTCCCTGTTTCGCCGTACGCGGATCCTGCGTGGTAACTTCGAGAATACGATGAGAGACTCGCGACGAGGCAAGACGCTGCATTGGGTCGGGCGCGATTCATGGCGTCTTGGAGCAGCACTTGCCGTCCATGGACGGCGTTCCTACGATCCTTCTCACTTTGAGAGGGACCGTCAAAAGCCCCGGTTTTGGCCGGGTTTTTCATTTCACCATCTTCCGTGTCCGTGATCGTCCGGCATTCGATGCCTCGGTCGCGGTCTGCTGATTCAGAACCAGGAAAATCCACCATGATTACTGTCGGGATGAACTATCACGTCATTGAGGGAAAGCAGGACGACTTCGAGGAGAAGTTTGCCGCCGTCATCGGGGCCTTGAACGCGGCCGACGGACACACGAATTCGACGCTGTGGAAAGACGTCAGTGACGGCGCGTCGTACCTGATCACCAGCGAGTGGTCAGACGAAGCCGCGTTTTCCGCCTTCATTCAGAGTGAGGATTTTCGGAGTGTGACCAACTGGGGCAAGGAACAGATTCTTTCCGACCGGCCGCGACATAAGATTTACAAGAGCTGACAGCCTGTGAGTCAACTCAAGCCTCGGCAGTTGTCGAGGCTTTTTCTTTGCGCTGTCATTGAGATCTGAAACCCACGGACGCGATTTTCAAACATGATCCAGACTGCTCGGCTGAATCTCCGACCGTGGCGTGTGACCGATGCCGAGCCGCTCGTTGAAATCTGTTCCGACCCGGCCGTCATGAGATTTGTTGGCGACGGTGTCGTCTGGTCGCGATCACGCTGCCAGGAATTTATCGAGCAGAACCAGCGGAGCCTCGGTGACATCGGGTTCTGCCAGTGGGCCGTCGAAGTTCGCGAGACGTCTGAACTGATTGGATTCTGCGGTTTCGTTCCGCGTGGCGGTGATGTGGAGATCGGCTGGCGAATTGGAACTCTGTTTCAGCAGCAAGGCTACGGACTGGAAGCAGCCCGCGCCGTCGTCGATTCAGGATCCGAAGTGGCGAAACGGATCTTCGCCACGATCCAGACTCAGAACCTGCCGTCGAAGCGACTGGCGGAACGGCTTGGCATGCGGCCTGTCGAATTCTTCTTGAGAGATGGGCGAGAGGTGCAGGTCTATCAACTCGAACTGCCCTCACCTTGAAATCTCGCTGTGAGGGGCAACCGATTCTGCTCACGGGGTCCCGTCATTGAGCTTGTTTTGAATTCGCCGTCCGTGTCGAGACAAACTCATCTTTGCGCAGATTGCTGAATTCTGCTAAGACTCGCGGTCGCGTCAGCGGACGCGCGCCGAATGCGCTGTTTTCGCACGCAGTCCCGGCCTGGATGGCCGGTTTCGAGAGATGGAATTTCAAGGGGGGGAAGGATTCCCAATGCAAAACTCAGCCTGGAAACTGACGGCTCTCGCGGGCGTCATCGGCCTCGGTTTTTTGATTGTCCTGCAGGCTCAAAAGGGAATGGAGCCGGGCGACGAACCAACAGCGGGAGCCGGCGGAGGCGAGGCAACCTCCACCGCTGGTGAAGGCGGCGGTGAATCGGAGAAAGAACTACTCTCGCAGAATGGAGAGCCCGTTTCTGAACCCGGCGATCAGGAAACCGCTGAGAAAACTTTGACAGCAGACACCGCTCCGGTGCCGGACTTCGCGAACCGTCCCGTTCGTTCGGAAGTGCTGCCTCGGATGAGCCCTTTTGCTCCCGAGTTCACCGACTTTGCCGACCGGGCAGGAACAGGAATCGCGACTGTCTCAGCTGAGGAAGCTTTCACAGAAGAAGCTCCCGCTGAAGCAAATCCCTTTGCGACTTCGCTGACTGACTCGGCGGAAGAAACGGCACCTGTCTTTGGCAGCCTCTCTGAGTCGGGAACGGCAACCGCCCGGGTCACGTCCCCGCCGCTGTTCATTGACGAAGCGGGCGAACCGGAGGCAGGACTCGTTGAGCCAGCTCCAGGTGCAGAAGTCAATCCGTTCGCCACCAACCCGTTCGCCACGAAGTCAACGGCAACGGCAACGGCAACGGCAACGGCAACGGCAACGGCGGCGGCACCCAGACTGGAATCGCTTCCGCAGGACTCGGCTAACGAAGCAAAAAAGCGAGCGTTGGAACTCGTTGCCGCGGCGCGACGTGCTGTCGATGCGGGCGAACTCGACACGGGGCGCGAACTGGCCAACGCGGCACTCGAGCTTCCCGTCAAATACAGCCCGCTGGACGATCGTCCGGAAACCGTGCTGAAAGAAATCGATCAGCTCATGAAGTTTCGCAATCTGCCAGTCGAGTCGGCCGTCGCGGAAAGTCCCGGCTCGCTGCCTGATTCTGGTGAGCCTCAGAAGGAGCCCGGGGAACTGATCCTGACCAGCGGTCAACTCGAAGACAAACCATTTGGTAGTGATCCGTTTCAGCCAATCCCGGAAACGGGGACACCGAGCGGCCCGCCACTTCTCGGTGGTGATGCAGAACTCGGAGGCAACGATACCGAGCTTTTCCCGACTGAGCCTGCGAACCCGTTTGCTATCAAGGAATCGGCGGCGGAGCCTGCAATCGGTGCCGCATCGGAGCCGTTGGAGTCGCTCCCCTTTGGAGCAACCGAAGCTGAGCCTGTCAGGACGACGGTTCGGACAGAAGCGTCGGGGGCCCTTGTGACGAACGTCACTGGCGATGCGACGATTCCGCCGAACGGACCGCTCCCGGCTTTGAGGCCGGAACTGACGATTGAAAAAGTCGCTCCCGAGGAAGCACTGCTCGACCAACCGATGGTCTACTCGGTCAACGTGACGAATCGCGGCAACGCGACGGCGGATCAACTGGTCGTCGAGGATCACATTCCAAAAGGTTGCAAGCTCATTGGGACTCGCCCGCAGGCGGTCATGGTCGGCACGAAACTGATCTGGCGTCTCGGAAAACTTCCGGCCGGTGAGTCAACGAGCATCCTCGTGAAAGTCATTCCGATCTCCGAAGGGGAAATCGGGAGTGTCGCAACTGTGAGTTTCGTGACGGAAGTGGCCGCAAGAACGGAAGTTCGAACGGCTCCGAAATCGCCCTTGACGCTGACCGTCGAAACTCCCGCGAAGGCTTCATCTGGTGAAACGGTTGTTCTGAAATTCCGCGTAACCAACAACAGTCAGCAGGACGCGTTGAATGTCAGACTGCAGGACATTATTCCGGCTGGTCTTGAACACGAGACCGGCCCCGACCTGACGTACGATGTGGGTACGATCGAGGCGGGCCGGACGTTTGCCGCCGACCTGGAACTGAAGGCCGTGAAGGCTGGAACTTTCACGAATCGAGCGACGATTACGGCCGACGGCGGTTTGAAATCCGAGGCCAGTTCAGTGATTGAGATTGCTGGTGCTGCGGGTCTGTCTCTGAAATCGGTTCCGGGGAAACAGGTTCTCGTTGGTCAGAAGGCAGTCCACTCAGTCAGTGTTGCGAATGCGTCCGGCACGGCTTCAACGCCGGGTGCCATTGTGACGAGTCGGCTGCCAGCGGAAGTTCAGTTTCTCAGTGCAACAAATAACGGTCGCTACGATGCAACCTCGCACTCAGTGAAGTGGCAATTGCCCAGCGTGGCGGCCGGAGCGAACCTGACGCTTCAGGCGTCGCTGATGGCAAAGACATTTGGAACGCACACGACGCTGACTCAGTTGAGCGGGCCAGGCCAGCCGGCGAGCAAAGTTGAGTCGGAAATCTCGGTCCGGGGAATCGCGGCGTTGTCGATCAACCTCGACAATGTACCGGCGACGGTCCTCGCGAACGACGAGTTCACTGTGGATGCGACGATTCTGAATCGGGGAACAGGCCCGGATTCGAACGTGCAACTGTCGCTGATCCTTCCGGAAGGGTTTGAGTTTGTCACCGCTCGCGGTCCGGTGCGGCTGCAGCGGCAGCCGATTACGCTGACAGCGACCGGACAGGAGCCGATCGTTGCTTCAGCTCCGATTCCTGAGATCGGCGAGAAAGCGTCCGTCGATTTTCAGATCAGGCTTCGAGCTCGCAAGGCGGGCCGTCCAAAGATTCGCATGGAAGTGACGTCGTCGCAGCTCGGAGGGCCGGTGGCGACCGAAGCGGCGATCGTCGTGATTGACGACGCTCCGTAGGAAAAAGCGTTCTCGCAGACGATTCAAGAGCCCGGCCTCGATGAGGCTCGGGCTTCTTTTATTGATGATGCGCGATCTGTTGTGAGCTTCCGTCGGCGCAAAAGAAAACCCGACTCCCCTTACGGAGAGCCGGGCGAAGTCTCGTCAGCGATTGTGCTGCACGAGGAGGTGGTGTCGAAACCACCCGCCGGTGGCCTCAACGGACCGCACCTCGCTGGCTGGATAAATCACATATCACTCGACCACCTCCTTTCTTATGAATTCCTGAGTTGACCGCGGTCGGGGCCAGCCCGGACCGCACGGTGCTCGGTACCCACTCGTGCTGCGTCAGCACGAACTTCATCAATCATTTCTGGAATCTTGAAATCTGGCAACCCCGAATTCGCGGCGTTCTGGTGATTGTCGTGAAGGCTGCGAGAAGCAACTTGACTGGCGACCTCGCCAGTACCGAGTGGCTTGCGCCGTGCCGCTTTCCTAATTCAACGGGCTGCTGAGCGAAGGCGGAAATAAAAAAGCCCCGAGGCCAGACGGCACTCGGGGCATTCATTCAAGCTGGCGTCCGCGATTCGGCTATTTGGCGAGTTCGTCGTCTTTGACTTCGAATTTCGCGACGTCGACTTTGACTTCCTTCAGCTTGGTGTCGCCATCGATCACGACCTTCATGGCTTTGTCGATGTAGCCGACTCTTTCGTGCCAGACGATGAATTCGTATTCACCAGCCGGCATTTTGGGAATGGTGAACTTGCCGTCTTTATCCGTGATGGCTGCGTAAGGGTGGTCAAGGATCAGCCACCGGGCACTCATCCATCCGTGAATGTCGCACTTCACTTCGATCGGCAGTCGCTCTTTGATCGTGAACTTTGGCATCTTGATACCAACCCGATCATTGGCAGCGACGATGAAGTTTTCGCCCTTATTGAAAATCGGAATGGTATGAGTGTTGTGAGGAATGTTGTCGCCTGACTTGACGACGACCTGCTGATCAGTTCGCACGAGAAGCGAGTGTGGTGTGAACTGACATCCCTTCTGGTCAAACTCGACTTCCTTCTTTTTCGATGCTTTGAGTTCCGGGTGGATCTGGCTCGAGCTGATCGATTTCAGATAAATGAAAATGTGCTGAATGCCTTTGTTGTCCTTGTTCACGACCAGCGTGTCGTTGGAAACGTCCTGAACCGAACAGCACTGAGGATCGCGGACCTTCGCGTCTCCCTTCATAACTTTCGGTGCCAGCTTCGGAATGGCTCCATCGAGCACGAACTGGCCGGTCAGGTCGCCATATTCGGCGGCCTGGGCACCAGTCGCGATGGCCAGTACGGCCAGGGCACAGGCCCATTGTTTGAGACTCAGCGTGAGATTACGCATCGGTTGACTCCTCAAAAGTTCGGCCCGGTCATGCACCAGGCTGTGTTCAGGTTCTGTGGGAGAGCGGAGAAATCCAGCCAGGTCGCGAGCCGGGAGGCACCCGCTCAACGCTCACAAATTCAGTACGACTGGATTGAGGCTCTCGCCAAAAGGAAACAGGGAAAGCTTTCGCCGGGAACGTGGTGAAAGCCGGATTCTGGTGGGGAGACAGTCAGCGGAGGGACGCCGCCCGCAGGCGACAGGGTACGAGACTACCGATTCAAAATGGCAATTGCGAGTCTTCGCCCTGAGAACCGCCGGGACCGGAATCTGTGGCGGAAATCGGCCGATTTGTCACGCTGATTGCCGAATCAGTCCCCGATTCGTCAGAATGCGGTTTGACCAGCGGTTTCCCTCTCAGGGCAAAAAAAATGTCCATCCGTTTCGCGACGACTGGTGTCTTTCTCGGCGGCCTCGCTGCTGTGGTATTCGCTCAAGCTGGGGTTTTCGGTCAAACCGGGCAAACACAACCGGCCGACGCGAAAGCTCCGAATCAGAGTGCCGAAGGGCTGGCTTTGTTTAAGAAGGAAGTGCGAGGGCTTCTTCACGAAAAATGCCTGAAGTGTCACGGCGGCGGTTCGGTCAAAGGCGACTTCGATCTGTCGAGCCGCGAGAAGCTCATTGAAAGCGGCTACGTCGAGGCGACTGCAAAGGACTCGCACCTAGTCAAGCTGATCGAACATGCCGAAGAGCCGCACATGCCGTTCAAGGCTCCAAAGCTGCCGCCGAATTCAATCGCTGCGATCCGAAAATGGATCGACCTGGGAGCTCCCTACGACAAGCCGCTTGTGGAGCAGACCGCCACTCGCCCGCCGATGAGGGTCACCGACGAGGATCGGCAGTTCTGGTCGTTCCGCCCGCTTCAGGTGGACTCGCCTCCGAATACGGATCTCGATTCGTGGACGCAAACTCCGATCGACCGATTCATCGCGGCAAAGCTGATCGAGAATGCCCTCACCCCGAATGAAACCGCCGCGCGGCGTGTGCTGATCCGCCGAGCTTCCTTCAACCTGCTCGGCCTGCCACCGACTCCCGAGGAAGTAACCGCGTTTGAGAGCGACAAGGATCCGCAAGCCTGGCCGAAGTTGATCGACCGGCTGCTCGAATCGTCGCACTACGGCGAGCGATGGGCGCGGCACTGGATGGACGTCGCGCGGTTTGGGGAGTCGTTCGGTGGCGAGCACGATTACTACCGGCCGAACGCCTACCACTACCGCGACTTCGTCATCAAGGCCTTCAACCAGGACATGCCGTACGATCAGTTTGCCCGCTGGCAGCTGGCCGGCGATGAGCTCGCGCCGGACAACCCGTTGGCGAATACCGCAACCGGATTTCTGTCGGCCGGAACGTTTCCGACTCAGCTGACGGAAGTCGAATTCGAATCGGCCCGGTACGACGAACTCGACGACATGGTGACGACGACGGGCGTCGCGTTCCTCGGCCTGTCGATCGGCTGTGCCCGCTGTCACGATCACAAATACGACCCGATCCCGACTCGCGACTACTACCGCATCGTCGCGGCGTTCGGCAAGGCGATCCGCTGTGAAACGGAGCTCAACCTTGAGCCCGAAGAAAATCTCAAACGCAAAGCCGCGTGGGAGATCGAGCTGGCTCGTCTGGAAAAGCAGGCTGCCGACTTTGAGAAAACCGACCTGGCGACGAAGTTCCTGGACTGGCTGAAGGACTACAAACCGGGCGAGGGTCTGAGTGCCTGGGAAGATCTGAAGATCGAGTCCGTGACCTCAACGGCCGGCACAAAGTTCGAGCGACAGCCCGACGGCTCGTACCTGTCAACCGGAAACGCGCCGGACAAAGAGGTCATCACAGTCGTCGCGACGACGAAGCGACTGAACCTGCGGGCGATCCGGCTTGAGGCGCTGAAGCACGACTCGCTGCCGCAAAAAGGCCCGGGCCGAGCCGCCAACGGCAATTTCGCATTGGGCAACTTTCAAGTGACTGCTCAGCCGCAGTCTCCCGGCAGCTCTGGCACCGTCGCGATTTTGAAAGCCGCGCGGGCAACTCATCAGCAGAACGCCGGGGCTCTCTCTGTCGCGGCATCGATCGATCAGGACCCGATCAGCGGCTGGGCTGTCGACGTGGGAGGAATCGGCAAGGACCAGGCGGCCGTCTTCGATTTTGCCTCGCCAGTCGGCAACGAAGGCGGAACGCGGCTCACCATCGAACTGCGGTTCAACCATCCCAATACGAAACACACGATCGGCCGCTTTCGGCTGGGAGTGACGGACCGGGAATCTCCGACAGCGGAGCTCGGAAACGCAGGCCCGAGTGCAGAAATTGTGAGTGCTCTGAATTTGCTAAAGAAGGAAGAGGCGATCAAACAGGATTCTGCTGAATGGAAAACAGCGCTCGCCTGGTTTGCCACAACGGTTCCCGACGCGAAGAAGTTGCAGGAGGCCATTGCTGAGCACAGGAAAAAGGGACCTCAGCAGAAGCTGACGAAAATCATGCTGGCCAGTGAAGGCCTGCCGAAACCAGATCACCACGCCAACGGGCGCGGCTACCCGCACTTCTACGAGCAGACGTTTCTGCTGAACCGCGGCGACGCCAACCAGAAAGGCGACGTCAGTCAGCCAGGTTTCCTGCAGGTTCTTTCGCCATCGGGGCGAGACCTCGATCACTTTCGAATCGCTCCGCCGGAAGGCTGGAAACGGTCGAACTTCGAGCGGGCTTCCTTTGCCAACTGGATGACCGACGCGAAAGAGGGCGCTGGCCAGCTGGTCGCGCGAGTCATCGTTAACCGGATCTGGCATCACCACTTCGGTCAAGGCATCGTCGCGACGCCGAATGATTTCGGCTTTCCGGGCGACCGACCGACACATCCGAAGCTACTGGACTGGCTGGCCGATGACCTCATTAGAAACGGCTGGAAACTGAAGCGGCTGCACAAGCTGATCCTGACCAGTGCTGTCTTCATGCAGAGCAGTCAGTTCGACGAGGCTCGTGCGAAGATCGATCCCGAGAACAATTTCCTCTGGCGACGAACGCCGCGCCGCCTCGAAGCCGAGGCGATTCGAGACGCGATGCTCGCGGTGTCGGGTCAGTTGGACGAAACGATGTTCGGCCCAGGCACACTCGACCAGAACTCAAAACGCCGCAGCGTTTACTTCACGGTGAAACGCAGCGAGCTGATTCCGATGATGATGCTGTTCGACTGGCCCGAACACATGGTGAGCATCGGCCTCCGCTCGACGACAACAATCGCACCACAGGCTCTGATGTTCATGAACAGTCCGCAGGGCCGAGCCTACGCCCAGACAACGGCCACGCGAGTCCGTCAGGATGGGCTCGCCGAATCGATCGCCGCGGCCTACCAGACAACGCTGGCGAGAACTCCGGGCGCTGACGAAGCGGCCCTCGCGCTGAAGTTTGTCGAGACCCAGAAAACCCTTTACGGAAACGAGCGGAACGCCGCGGATCGGGCCCTGGCCGATCTCTGCCAGATGCTTCTCGCGTCCAGCGAGTTTGTTTTTATCGACTGACCGCGCGAGGTCACCCGAAGAGGTTGTGAGTTTTTCAGTAAGCCGGGCCAGACGCAGGGGCGCTCCGGCAGTCTTGCTTCCATGAGCCGTTCATCTTCAAAGCAGCTCGCTGGCGGACGTAACCCACCATTGGATCGAGGCTTGCTGCACGCACTCTGTGACTGGCGGCACGCCTCGACTGTCGGGACAGTTCGTCTTCCGGTATCCTCGCCGCTTCTCTCCTGCGTCTCATCTGGGAGCAAGCATGAGCCCTTTCCGACAGGCACTGTCTGCCATCACCTTCACGTTGCTGATCTTCGCCGTCTCGCAGCAGCAGTCGACCGCCGCTGAAGAAGTCGCGAGTGAAGTTGCCGAGCGACCAATCACCGCCGAAGACCGCGAACACTGGTCTTACCAGCCGGTCCGAAATCCCAAGCCGCCTGCCGTCACAAACGAAGCCTGGGTTCGCACGCCGATCGACCGCTTTATCCTGGCCCGACTCGAAGCTGCGGGGCTGTCTCCGGCCGTTCCCGCCCGGCCGCGCGATCTGCAACGGCGGCTCTATCTCGATCTCATCGGTCTTCCACCGACGATCGCTGAGCAGGATGCTTTTCTCGCCGACCCGACTGCAGAGAATCTCGACCGGGAAGCAGCGAGGCTCCTGAAGCGACCTGGCTACGGCGAGCGATGGGCCCGGCACTGGCTTGATCTGGTCCGCTACGCCGACACAAACGGTTACGAGCGGGACGGCATCAAGCCCGCCGGCTGGCGGTACCGCGACTGGGTCATCGGCTCGCTCAATAAAGACAAACCGTACGACCGCTTCGTGCTGGAGCAACTGGCTGGTGATGAACTCGACGATGCCAGCACTGAGACGATTCTAGCGACCGGCTTCTACCGTCTCGGCCCGTGGGATGACGAGCCAGCCGAACCCGCGCAGGATCTGCACGACCAGCGCGACGACATGATTCGCACGATTTCGCAGGTGTTCGTCGGCCTGACACTCGGCTGCGCGAGGTGTCACGATCACAAATTCGACGCGCTGTCGATGCACGATTATTACCGTCTGTCCGCGATCCTCGCCCCGCTCGAACGCCCGCGTGGCGGTCGGACTGAACTGACCCGCCCGGCCGGATCACTCGCACAGCGGCTGGCACTCGATGAGAGAAACCGCCGCGTCTCGCAGTTCGAGGCCGAAGCGGCATCGGTTCGCGCCTCGGCTGAAAAACGCGTCCTCGCCGACGAGAATTCCGGACTCGCTGGAGATGTCGTCACCGCATTTCGAACGCCCGCCGACAAACGAAACGCCGAACAGAAACAACTCGTCGAGCAGAATCAAAAACAGCTCGATGAGAAAGCGACCCAGGCGTTGACCGATGCCGAGCGAAAAACAATCGCCGACGGGCAGGAGGCCATCGCCAGGCTGCGGGTCAGCGTTCCGGATCTTCCCGATGGCTATTTTCTCTTCGAGCCTGACCGTGCTGCTCCCACGACAAATCTTCTTCTGCGAGGCCGCGCGGCAACGCCAGGTCCGACAATCGCGCCGGGCCTGCCGGCCATCCTCGTTTCACAGCAACCGACGTTTGAGAAAACTCTTGAGAAGACAACCGGCCGGCGACTCGCACTGGCAAACTGGATTCTCGATCCGGCAAACCCGCTCACCGCGCGGGTCATTGTCAACCGCGTCTGGCAGTACCACTTTGGCGAGGGCCTTGTGCGGACGCCGAGCGATTTCGGATTGCTCGGCCTGGAACCGACTCACCCCGAGTTGCTGGACTGGCTCGCGCACTGGTTCGTCCATGAGGCCGACTGGTCGCTGAAGAAACTCCACACGCTGATCATCCGCAGCCAGACGTACCGGATGAGCAAAGCACTGCGTCCCGCGGAAGCGGAAAGAGATCCGCTGAATCTGCTGCTGTGGAGATTCCCCTATCGCCGGCTGCAGGTTGAGGCGCTGCGCGATTCGATGCTCGCCGCGTCGGGACAGCTCAACCGGAAAATGTACGGACCAGGGACGTACCTCCATATTCCCTCGCAGGCCCTGGAAGGGCACGCCGACCGAGCGTCCATCTGGAAACCGTTCGACGAGAAAGAAGCCTCTCGCCGCACCGTTTACGCTCTCGTCAAACGATCTCTGCTCGTGCCGATGCTGGAAGTTCTCGATCTGTGCGACACGACCCGCTCGACCGAAGTCCGCAACATCACGAGCGTCCCGACTCAGGCACTGACTTTGTTTAACGGAGACTTCGTCAACCGGCAGGCTGCTCACCTGGCCGACCGAGCCGTTCGGGAAGCCGGGTCCGATCCAGGGAAACAGATCACGCAGATCTGGAGGCTCGCCCTTTGCCGGCCGCCCGAGGCGGAAGAACTGTCCGCGATGAAAAACTGGCTGGCGGATGAAGCGGATAGCGGCGATGACTCAAAGCGGGACGAAGCAGAACGCCTCGCGCTGATTCAGCTCTGCCGGGTCGTGTTGAATCTCAACGAGTTCGCTTATCCCAACTGATCGCGGTTCGCTCATTCAGTTCGGCAGTCGGCGCAAATCTAAGCAATCGGAATAATCGTTAAAGTTTGACATTCCAGATGCCGATTCAGACAGAACGCCGGGTGTGCGCCAATCCCGGCTCAGCCGAGCCCACTTTCCCGAGATGACAATGCCCCGCTTTGTTCTGTGCCTGGTGCTTCTGCTGCCTTTTTCAGCGACGGCGGTCTCTGGGCAGGACCACTTGCTTCACCCCGACCGGCTGAATATCGATCGGCTTTACGATCCGAATTTTCTGGACGAAGTTTTCGCTCCGATCCACCACACGCACTTCAGCGGGAACGGTACTCCCTACGTCCATCCGTTTACTTTCGAGCCGCCGCAGATTCACCAGGACGTTTTCTTCATTTTCAAATATGCCGAAAACACGATCGAGGGAACCGACGAGTACGAATCGGAATTCCACATCGACTGGGCATTGACGAAGCGGCTGGGCATCCTGTTCGCCGTCCCGATGGTGGGGAATCATCAGCCGGGCGGGATTCAGAATGTCGGCATCGGCGATCTGGAAATCGGCCCGCGTGTCATGTGGATTGAGAGTGACACGTTCATCCTGGCGTCCAATTTCCTGATCACGGCACCGACCGGTGACGAGACACGCGACCTCGGTGCTGGCGAGGCGACCTTCAGCCCGCTGATCACCACCTGGCACGACCTCGGAAACTGGAATTCGCTGCTGTTCAATTTCGGCCCTGAGTTCGGGACGCGAAGCGGCGACAAGTCGATGATCTACGGCTTCTCGCTCGCCCACACCTGGATCGGCAGTTCCATTCTCGACGACGAGTCCCACGACGATCACGACCACGCGGAACACGATGGCCACGCGGCCCACTTCGCTCCTGGTATGAGGACCGTCTATCTCGAGCTCAATGGAGAAACGCAGCTCGACGGTGCCGAGCAGACGATGATCGAACTGCTCCCCGGGTTCAGCTACGTCCTGGCCAAAAGCGCTGAACTGCGTTTCGGAGTGCTGCTGCCCGTGTCCGAAACAAAGCGGTTTGACCGTCAGTATTTTGCGTCGTTCACGTGGATTTATTGAGGCAGTCTTCGCTCACACTCTGCCGGCGCCCGTTGAAAAGTAGCGGCGCGGCGTACGCCTGCGGGTCCGGGGGGGCTTTCCCTGCGAAAACCGGGCGGCTCGCTCCGCTATATTGATTCGATTTTTTCCAACGGGATGCGGGCGGCCCATCGCTCACGTTTCACGCCGGATTGAGTTGACGTTTCCTGGTGGCGAGGGCCGTTGCCTGGCATGGCAGAGGAACAGGAATTATCGTTGCTTCGTCTGTTCTCAACGATTTCCTCTCTCGCAATCACGGAACTGCTCCATGCCTCGAAACCAAACCTCCCGTCGTGACTTTCTGAAGACGTCGACCCTGCTCGCCGCTGGAACGGCCGTGCCGTACTTCGCGTGGAGCACGCCAGCCTTCTCGAACCAGTCGGCCAACGATCGCCCGAACATCGGCTGCATCGGTGTCGGCAGCATGGGCACCGGCGACGCTCGCGGCCACGCGGGATTCGGTAACGTCATCGCTGTCTGCGACGTCGACGAGAATCACGCCAACCGGGCTAAGAACGACGACAACATCGGAAAAGGCAAAGCGGACGTCTACGGCGACTATCGCAAAGTGCTCGACCGGGACGACATCCAGGTCGTCAGCGTCGTCACGCCGGATCACTGGCACATCAAGATCGCCATCGAGGCTCTCGAAGCCGGCAAGCATGTTTTCTGCCAGAAGCCTCTGACCCTGACGCTGGAAGAAAACCAGCTCATCCGAGCCGCCGCGAAGAAGCACAACAAGCAGGCGTTCCTGATCGGAACTCAGCAGCGGTCTGACCGAGGCAAATTCATGCGGGCCGTCAACATGGTCCAGAAGGGTCTGCTTGGCGACATCACAAAGATGACCGTCGGCATCAACGGCAGCCCGACCGGCGGGCCGTTCGAGGTCGCCGAAGTTCCCGCAAACCTCAACTGGGACATGTGGCTCGGTCAGGCACCGAAGGTCGACTACCGCGAAAAACGCTGCCACTACGAATTCCGCTGGTGGTACGAGTACTCGGGCGGCAAGTTCACCGACTGGGGTGCCCATCATGTGGACATCGCCACCTGGGCGATTAACCAGGACAAAGAAGGTCAGGGTCCGATCGAGATCGACGGTACCGACGCCAAACATCCGGTTCCGTACGAAGCTGGCTACGCGACAAAGGACGACAGCTACAACACGTCTCACGACTTCAACGTGATCAGCAAGTTCGAAAACGGGACCGAACTGCACCTCACCAGTCGAGGTGACAACGGCATCCTGTTCGAAGGTACGAAGGGACGGCTGTTTGTGAATCGCGGCAAGATCACCGGGACGCCGATCGACGAAGAATGGGACAAGGATCAGTACACCGTCGAAGACCAGACGCGTCTCTACAAAGGTAAGCCGCCGGAAGGTCACAAGAACAACTTCTACCGCTGCATCCAGGAAGGCGGCCTGACGCTGTCTGACGTGGACTCACATGTCCAGGCGATGAATACCTGCCATCTGTCCGCCATCGCCGCAAGGCTTGGTCGGGCGATCAAGTGGGATCCGAAGAAGGAAGAGATTACCGGCGACTCCGAAGCCGCCTCATTCTTCGCCCGAACGCCACGCAAGGGTTTTGAGATTCACCGCGTTTGAGAATTGCCTCGTGGAACAACTCCGAGCCCTCGACTGCCGACGCAGCCGAGGGCTTTTTCATGAGACACGACTCACTTCCGGAGAAAACACGATGCACCAATTTCGTTCAGCGTGCGTGGCGGTCGCGTCTGCGGCCGCCTTATCAGGTGCTTTGACGTCGGAATCGATTGCTCAGCAGAAGCCGCTTAAACCGCTCCACGGAGTCAGCGGCACGTTTTCCATCGTCGCCGTCGATCCGGAAACCGGCGAGGTCGGAGCCGCCGTTGCCAGCAGATATCCAGCCGTCGGCAAAGTCGTGCCGTACGTCCGGGCCGGCGTTGGAGCCTTCTGCACTCAGCACTGGCACAACCCGAAGTGGGGTGAGCAGGCTCTCGATCTGCTCGAAGCGGGACACGGATCGGAAGAGGTCCTGGGAATCCTGCTCAAAGAGGACGAGCGAAAAGACAAACGCCAGCTGGCGATCATCGACATTGCCGGCCGAGCCGCCAATCGAAATCCCTCGAACGCCGATCCGTCCGGGATCTACTGGGGAGCCATGAGCGGCCGCTTCTACGCCTGCCAGGGAAACACGCTCGCCGGCCGCAAAGTCATCGTGGCAATGGCGGAAGCTTATGAGGAAACCAAAGGCAGCTTGACCGACCGCCTGATGGCCGCGCTCGTCGCCGCCGACTGTGCTGGAGGCGACCACCGAGGCCGCCTGGCCGCTGGCATCCGAGTCGCAAAGAAAGGCACCGACGGAATCTGGTTCGAGCTCTATGTCGACAAGAGTGACGACGCCGTCGTCGACCTGCTGAAGAAGTACGTCGAATCAGATCACCCTGCGAAAGGACCGTGGAATCCAGACGTCAAGATTCCGTGCAGCGGCTCGTCCGCCACGAAGAAAGATGCAAAGTAGTCAGATAAGACATTCTTCGATGACTGCGATCGCGTTCGGATGATCCGTGGCCGCCGGCTCCGGACCAGCACACCACCTGGAGTCTGCATGGTTGGCCAGTGCACTGGCGGAGCTGGCCAGCCGCAGAACCCGGTTCAGTCACCCACTTCACGGGGTCGTGTGACGGCATCATCTCTGAGAATTCGTTGACATCTCCTGATTGAAGTACCAGGGAGGACTCATGTCTGACAACGAAAACGCATTTTACGAAAGCTCCGTCGGCTTCGACTCGAACCGAATTCGCGCGGCGGCCGTGTACTGCAGCGACGGGCGGTTTGGGGAGCAGTTTGACGATCTGCTGCACAACAAGCTGCAGTTGCCTCGGTACGATCGGCTGGCCGTGCCCGGTGGAGCGGCTTGTCTGGCCGGGCACTTTGCGACCTATCGGGAAGACGAAGGCGTTTTTGAGCAGCTGCGTTTTCTGGTCAATGTTCACGGCCTGGAACAGGTCGTGCTGATCGCTCACGATGGCTGTGCCTTTTACTCTGAGCGGCTGCACATCTCGCCGCTGCAACTGGAAACGCAGCAACGCGACGACATGAGAAAAGCTGTTCGGCGGGTTCGAACGCTCTCTTCCTCACTCGAGGTTCGCTCATTCTTTGCCCGGAAATACCGGAAAGGGATGATCCGGTTCGAAACCGTCGATCTGTAGGAGAGATGCCGCGACGGTTACCTGCCGATGCAGTAAAGGTGCAGGTGGGTTCGCAGAAATATCTCGCCATTCGACGGAGCCAGCGCGGCGTAGGTTGGCTCGCCGGTTGAGTTCGTTGCGATGAGCTCAAACTTCGGCGCGGCTTTCACGACGAACGTGTCGCCTTCCAGACTGCTCACGTAGAGCTTTCCGTCAGCCAGGAGAATCGATCCCCACAGGTTGCCACCAAGCCGCTCGCGAAAAATGACCTCACCCGAATCCGCATTGAGGCACTGCAGAATCCCGGTCGCATCGGCCAGAAACAGCAACCCGTCGTGGATGACTCCGGTGCCGACTCGCTGAGGATTCTTCGTTTCGGTTCGCCACAAAGTATGCGTGGTTGTGGAGTCACCGGTGCCGCCCGGTCGGATCGCCATCGTCGGTCCGTTGTGACCGGAGATGCCCACAATGATCCTGCCGCCGGAACCGACGATCGGCATGGCGTAGACCTCGTTGCCGAGCCCCTCAATCTGCCAGAGAGATTTTCCGCTGGCAGGGTCATAGCCTTTGAAAAAGCCTGGGCCGCCGATCTTTCCGCCGGGCAACGGCATCACCAGCTCGTCGCGATCGCCGGCTCGCACGATGGCGGGAGTACTCCACGAGCCAAAGATCGGACTGTTGATTGCGGTTTCCGTCGACGTCCAGACGGTCGTGCCGGTCTTGCGGTCGAGCCCGTAGAGAATCGAGGGAGTGCCCGGTCCGTGAAACACGATCAACAGATCCCCGTAAAGAACCGGGCTGCCGCCGTTCCCCCATCGACTGAGAACTGGTCCCAGTTCGCGGTGCCAGAGCCGTTTGCCATCCAGAGAGCAGGCGAGAATTCCGCCCGACGCGAAGTTCGCGTAAACAACCTTACCATCCGTTATCGGCGACGCGCTGCACGGCGGATTCTGTTTATGAGTCGTCTCGGTGACGTCACAGGAAACTTCCTCCTGCCAGAGATGACTTCCGGTCTTCCGGTCGAGGGCGATCAGTGCCCGGCGTTTTCCTCCGTCCAGACCTTGAGTCAGAAACACCTGGTCGCCCCAGACGATTGGTGTCGAGTTACACGCTTCAGGAAGAGGAATCCTCCAGCGAATGTTGTCCGTGCTGCTCCACTGGACGGGCAGATTCTTTTCGTGACTGATCCCGCTTCCGTCCGCACCTCGCCACGCTGGCCAGTTTTCGGCCTGAGCAGGAAAAGCCGTCGCCGTGAGCACACACAGAACCAGAATTCGAACGATCATCTTTCGCCTCCGGAGTCTCGTGAGTCTAGAAAAGGCCCGACTGCAATCAAGCAGCCGGGCCTTCTCAGTTTGAAAACTGCGATGTCGCTCAAAAGGAATCAGCGTCCGCGATTCTCCAGAGCCCGCTGAATTTTCTGCAACTGTTCGGCCAGTTCCTTGACCTGGTTCGAAAGCTGCTTGACTTGATCGTCATCGTCACGCTCGCGACGTTCGCCTTCGCCATGTTCGCCTTCGTGCTCACCGCGTTCGCCTTCGCCGCGTTTGCCGCCGAGCTCACCGCGTTTCACGTGTCCAGCCAGTTTTTCGGCATGCTCACGAACAAACGCGGCCTGGTCACCAAGTCCGGCGGCTTGAAGATGTTCGGCGGCCTGGAAGAGGTTTTGCAGCGCCGCGTGAGCGTGCTCCATCCGCTGTCCGTGCCCCGGTTCGCCTTTCTCACCACCCTCGCGGTTCGGACGGAGTGATTTCTCAAATGCCTGTGAGTTTTCCTTCAGCTGCCGTTCAAGCTGTTCGGCCTTCTCACGCTGTCCGGCTTCCTGCAACTCCGCGATCTGCCGTTTTGTCCGCTCAACGTACTTACGAAACTCGGCCAGGTGAGCGTCTCGATTGCGAAGGCCACCCCGCTCGCCGATTTGCTCCCGGTCGCCACGTTCTTCGCGCTCGCCCTCACGTCGAGGCTGATCCGGCTGGCCTTCCCGACGAGGCTGATCGCCCTCGCGTCGAGGCTGATCGCGCTCGCCCTCACGTCGAGGCTGATCGCGCTCGCCCTCACGTCGAGGCTGGTCGCCTTCACGTCGAGGCTGGTCGCCCTCTCTACGAGGCTGGTCCGGCTCGGCACGTTTCCGGTCACCGTCGCCTTCGCGTTTCGGCTGTTCCCGTTGCGGCTGATCCCGTGCAGGTTTTTCGTCTTCTTCTGCGGCCAGTGCGTCCAGCGCGGCCGCCAGATCTGTCGCGGCCTCTTGATCGCTTTTCGGCTTATCTTTGGGCTCGTCCGCCGTCAATAAAGCGGTTCCGAAACCAACCATCGCGACTGCCGCCAGCGCCATTGCAAATCGCTTCATTGCATTCCACCTGTGTCCATTGGGTTGAATCAGACGGCGAGTTCGGCCCGCCTTTAACTGCCACACCAAACGCGGCGGAATCTTACATTGAATCCTGGCAATCCGGCAAACAGGCTTTCGAATTCTGTCAGCAACGAGCCGCAGCATAGGCCAGTTCCATCACGCGGTTCACGTCGCGGCCCTGTTCGCCGGGGACGCTCGGAGTTCTGTCTTCAAGGATGGCCGTCACGAAATCCGCGATCAGCGGAGTGTTGAAGTTCACGCTGGGAGGGTGCTGTTCGACGCTGGTTTCTGATCCTTTCTCGATGCGCAACTCGCCACCGTTCAAAGGGCGGCTGACAAGGCGACCCTTCGTGCCGAGGATCGCAAATTCGTCAGGGTCGACGATCGACCCGAAGTAGCATTGCAGCGAGCCGTGGACGCCCGACTCAAACTGCACGATGACGTGGGCGAGGTCGTCTGAGTCGTAATCCGCCGCCACCGTCCCGCAGAACGCCTTGACTCCGGAGCTATTGCCATCCGGACCGGCTCCGACGATCGGTCCAAACAGCGTCAGGAACAGATCGATCCGGTGGCTGCCGATGTCCATCAACGCTCCGCCGCCGCCGAGCTCCGGGATCACTCGCCAGTACCCGTCCTCGTCGGGGTTGATGGCAAACGGTGTTGCGGTCACGGCTGACACGGACAGGACGCTGCCAATCCCGCCGGTCTCAACAAGCTCGCGCATTCGACGAATCACGGGGTAAAACGGGCGATAAAACGCGACACCGAGCTTCACGTTGTGTTCGCGACAGGTGGCGATCATTTCATCACACTCGGCCGTCGACATCGCCATTGGCTTTTCGACAAGCACATGCTTGCCGGCCTGCGCGGCCGCGATTGTCTGAAGTCGATGCAGACTGACCGGCGTCGCAATGTAAACGGCGTCGATGTCCGGCGAGGCAATCAGTTCTTCAGCCGAGGTGGTTCCGCGCGGCACAGAAAACTCGGCCACGAATTCGTCGAGCTTCGTCTGATCCCGACGGCAGACCGAGACCAGCTCACTACGTGGTTCATTCTGAATCGCCCCGGCGACGCGCTTTCGAGCGACGTCGCCGCAACCAATAATTCCCCAACGAACGGGCATCGTTTGTTCTCCGATTGTCATGAACGCACAGCAGGCGAGAGCGTCGTCGTTACCGCGAGCGAACCGGCACGAGCTGAATGTCCGTTGTCATTGATGAGGAGTGAAATCCCAGTCATGAAGTCTGCTGAATGAGCTCTTCGCTCCACAACTTATTCGGCTGCCAGCCAAGAACTTCTCTCGCCCTGGAAATGTCCGCGACGATTGCCGCAGCCTCGCCTTCGCCGCGCGGGCCGACTTTTGTTGAGATGGTCTGCCCGACCGCGCCTTCGACCGCGAGAAGGACTTCGCGTAACGAAGTGCCGATGCCACTTCCAATGTTGACCGTCTGAACTTGCCCGGGGGACACGACGGTCAAAGCCAGTTCAACGCCGCGGCAGGCATCTTCGATGTGGACGTAGTCGCGCACGGGAGTCCCGTCCGGTGTTGGCCAGTCGGTGCCTCGAATGAGAATTGACGAGCCAGGATCGCGTGCCGCTCGAACTGCCGCTGGGATCAGTCGCGTGGCTGCGGAAAAACGTTCGATCGATGCCCCGGAATTTCCGCCGGCAATATTGAAAAACCGCAGGTTGACGGCACCAAAGTCGGGAGTTGATTTTCCAGAAACAGCGATCTCCGCCTCGGCCGCGAGCTTCGTTTCCGCGTACGGGCTTTCCGGATTCCCCGGCGAGTTCTCATCAACCGGGTAGTTCTCCGGCGAGCCGTAAACGGCACACGATGATGCGAAAACGAGATGCCTCACTCCGGCAGTGTGCATGGCTTCCAGAAGAGTCCGTGTCCCTTCGAGGTTGATCGAGCGGCACTCGTCCGGCTGCTCGATGGACTCGCCGGGAAACGTCATGGCAGCGAGATGAACCACAGCGTCGACCGGACGCGCAGCGAAGCACTCGGCCATCGCTGACGCGTCTCGAATATCGATCTGGTAGAACTCGACCGAAGCTGGCAGCTCAACGTCCAGCGACCGCCGCAGGCTGTCAACGATCGTGACGTCGTGCCCGTTGCCGACCAGACGCGGAACCAGATGAGTTCCCAGGTAGCCTCGCCCGCCTGTCACGAGAATTCGCATTGGCTCTACTCGCGGGAGAAATCCGACTTAAGGTAACCCGACGTGTCAGCGAGGGACGGAAGCCTCGCTGACGCGTCGAGTCACCAATCGTCATGCAAAAAAAGCAGTGGCGTTTCGAGATTCCGTGCTTCGACACGGGCACGCGCATTCTTGCAGTTTGAAGTCCTTCACAAAACCTGCCAGAGTCTGCTGTATCGGTTTCGGAATTTGGCAGGGATTAACGGCAACCCTTCGTCATGAGTCTTCGCGTCTGCATCGTCTCTCTGAATGCGTACCCGGCCGTGGACCCTGCATCTGGTGCAGCGGTCGGCGGAATCGAAACCGGAGCCTGGACAATCGCACGTGGACTGGCCGCTCAGCCCGACGTCGATGTGCACTTCGTCGTTCGCCACACAGCCGGCATTAAGAACCGGATCGTCGATGGGGTCCACATCGAGCCGATCGTGGAGCGACTGCGTCACGTACGGCGTTCCGTCTCGGAGGCGGTTGAGGCCTGCGGAGGATTCCCGGGATTTCGCATTCGCCGCTGGTCCCCGGCTCTGATCTGGCAGCTTCCCTTGCTTGCTCTGGCCAGGCCGTTTCATCGCCGGAGACCTCTTGAGGAAACGCTCACGTCACTGCTCAACAGAATTGATGCAGACGTTTTTTTGACGCTCGGTAACAGTGGAGTCTCGGCTTTCGTCATGCAGGCTGCCGCGCAAAGGAACCGGCAGGGTGTTCTGTGGTTTCAGGCGAACACGGATATCGACGACGCTGTTTTTGCCGAGCACCTACCGACAACCGACACGCTCAATGAGTATGGTGAGAGCCGTGCCGCGCTTCGAAACGCGGTCGATCACGCCTCGACGCTGATCGCGCAGACTCAGTGGCAACACGACCAGATTCTGAAACAGACCGGCCGTCAGCCGACGATCATCCGCAACCCGATCGACCTGACTGGCTGGGACACAACGCCGCGCACAGCGAGTCGTGATCACGGAAACGGAAGCACCAGTCAAAGCGGAACCGTGCTCTGGATCGGCCGTTTCGACCGCTTCCACAAACGGCCGCATCTGTGCCTCGACGTCGCGCGGCGATGCCCGGAAGTCAACTTCACGCTGGTGATCAACCGAGGTGACCCGGACGTCGAGAGTGAAATTCGCGACAGCCAGCTGTCCAATGTGCGGCTCGTCGACTACGTCCCTCGCGACCAGATGCCTCGGTGGATTCGCGAAGCGGGACTGTTTCTCAGTACGGGGGATCCCGGCTTTGAAGGTTTCCCCAACGTTCTGCTGGAGGCGGCCGCCTCGGGAACGCCGATCGCCTCTCTGAACGATTTCGACGGATTTCTTCACCGGTCTGGCTGCGGCGAATCGGCTGGCGGAGATGTTTCGAACCTGGCAGAGATCGTTCGAAGACTGTTGGTCGATCAGCCGAGCTGGGAACAGTGCTCACAGCGAGGGCAGGAGTTCGTCCGCAGCCATCACTCGATCGATCGGATCGTCGAGAGTCTGCGAGGCATCCTCATGGATCGGCCTCTGCACGGTGAACCGCAGGTTCCGCCAGAAACGTGTTCGCAATGACGTCCGGGTTTCCCTTGATCGGGTCGGCCGAAGCGCGAGCGAAAGTGGCCATTCGGCACCGGAGAACTCGGACACCGATCCGCAGTCGGTTCGCTGGCAAATCTGAGTGTTGAAGCAATCGTTCGGACGCTACACTGGCGGGTCACGTCCAGGGCCGGTTTCGGACCTCACTTCCGAGGTCGAACATCACGTCCAATCGGGATTCGGAAAATGATTCGTCTCAACCGAATGCGCAGTGTCACACTGCTGATTGTGTTCTCACTCGTCGTGACGGCGACGGACTCACACGCCGCGAAAAAACCGACTGATCCGCGAATCACAGGTCCGGTGGCCAAAGCGGTCGCTCTGATCAAAAGCAAATTCAAGACTCAGAATGCTGGTTACCGAACGCTCGCCGCGTACGCGATGGTGAAAGCCGGTGAGCCACTGACCAGCCAGGAAATTGTCGAGACGATCGGCAAGATCAAAGCCAAGTGCAGGCCGGACGGCTACCGGGCCGAAGACGATCACTACGACATTTACGAAGCCGGGTCGGACCTCATGCTGCTGGCCGATGTTTTTCCGGAGCAGAACCAGTCAGAGATTGGCCAGATCGCGCAGTATCTCATCGGCCGGCAAATGGCGAACGGGTCGTGGATGTACAATCACGAGGAAGGCTCGGACACAAGTATCACGCAATACGCCATGCTTGGCCTGTGGGCTGCCAAACGGGCGGGAATTGAAGTGCCGATTGCCACCTGGGACAGAGCCGCGCGTTTTCTCGTGATGACCCAGTTGTCGGATGGAGGGTTTTGTTATCAGCCCGGCACGAATAAAGGCCTCGACAATGGAAGCTCCAATCCAAACATGACGGCCGCAGCAACCGGATGCCTGATCATCGCCCGCCTTCACATCTATCCCGACAAGCCGGAGTTCGGTGCGAAGGCGTCAGCGGACGGCAATCCATCCGGGCCGAAAAAGAAATTCGGTGTCCTGGAATCTGCAGCCCCTGCCGAGGCGATCGCCGCGGATCCCTCTGAGGCCCGTAGATCGATCAACGCCATTCCCATGGGCAACCTGGATGGCTCGATCAATCGCGGACTTGGCTGGATCGCAGGGCGCTGGACAGGCCGATCGTCCAACGCGTTCACCAATTATTATTACTACGGAATGGAACGTGTCGGCGCCCTTTCAAACAGAGAAACGATGGGCTCGCACAAGTGGTACGACGAGTGTCTGCAGATTCTGATTGCGGGTCAGAAAGCCAGCGGTGGCTGGGATGACCGACTTAACGAAGAAGTCAGCGCGGCCCTCGCCGTTCTCTTTATGACACGGTCGACCGGCGCGATTCTCGCCCGACCACCTGTTGGCGGCGGACTGCTCAGCGGTGGCCGTGGGCTGCCTGACGATCTGGGCGGTGCCAACGTGGCCGGAGGAAAGGTTGCGGAAAAGAAGAAGCCGGAAGGTCCGCTCGACGAATTGCTGACACAGCTCGCCAGCCAGGACATTTCGATTCTGGAAGGAGCTCAGCAGGCGATTGTTGAGAAAGTGCAGATCGGAGACCGAAACGAACTGCTCAAGGAAATGGACCGGGTTCGCAAACTCGCGAATCATCCGAGCGTCGAAATCCGCCGCACCGCTGTGTGGGCCCTCGGGCGAAGTCGCGACCTGCGTGACGCCGGGCTGCTGATCAGGGCTCTTCAGGATCCCGAAGTCGATGTTGTGGTTGAGGCAAACAACGCGCTGTCCTACCTGAGCCGCAAACTTAACGGAGTCGGCGTCGCATCAAGCCCGTACGACGATCTGGCCGACAACGCGAGCGAGGCGCAGCAGGCGGCGGCACTCGCACGCTGGCGCAAGGATGCGATGGCTGGCTGGTCGCGGTGGTACCTTCGAGTTCGGCCGTACAAGGACCGCAACGACGCGTTTGAACTGCAGCTTCGTGCCGCGGTCAACGCGAAATGAACCGGCTGAACGAACTGCGTGCCCGCATCAGTGCGGGCAGATCGAGGACTGACCTTCCGGCATGAACCGCAAACGAATCCTGGTTGCAGTCGCCGCCGCGGCAGTTCTGATGGCAGCCGTCGGCTGGCGAGCCAGACATCGACTTCGCGATCTCCTGGAAGAACGTGCCGAGAGTCAGGCGACGGATTCACTACGGATCGACCTGGACAAAGCGGCGGCTTCCGAGCAGGCATCGCCGTTGAAGATCGCGGCCGAGGATGTTCCCTGGTGGCGGGCTCGATCGATTTTCGAAACTGGCTCGACGGCTTTGCCGCTCACCTGGAGCGAGGACGAAAACGTCCTCTGGAAAACACCTCTGTCCGGCCGAGGTCACTCGTCGCCGTGCGTCCTGGGCGAGCGGGTTTTTCTGACAACTGCCTCTGACAGCGAACAAAGCCAGCACGTTCTCTGCGTGTCTGTGGCTTCCGGAAAAGTCGAGTGGACTCGCGAAGTCCATCGTGGCCAATTCGTTTTCAGCAATACGAAGAACTCGCAGGCGTCGCCAACCGTCGCGACCGATGGCTCACTGGTCTTTGCCCTCTTCGCCGTTGACGGTTCCGTCTGGCTGTCGGCACTGACTCTCGACGGAAAACTGAGCTGGCAGACGGAGGTCGGACCGTTCGTCTCCAAAGAAGGTTTCGGAGCCTCACCGCTGGTCGCGGGGGACGCGGTGATCGTCGCTGCGGACAACGTGGGTCCGTCGTGGCTTGCCGCCGTACATCGATCAAGTGGAAAGATTCTCTGGCGACTGCCACGAGGCGGAGGCAACAGTTACGCCACACCGGTTCTGCGATCCGGCTCGCCGGAGCAGATCCTCCTGGCAGGCATCGAGACCGTCACTGCCAGACGCGTCCATGACGGTGGTGAGATCTGGACGATTCCCGGCCCCGTCCTTTCCGCGTCGACGCCAGCCATTGGCGATGGGATGCTCTTTGTCACGGGCTGCACGCCGGAAAGCGGCATCAGTGGAATCCGTCTGAGCGATCCGCCGGAGACGCTTTGGAATCATCGCATCAAAGTCGAAGTGCCCTCGCCGTTGTACTCAAACGGGCTCGTTTATTTCACGCAGGACCTGGGCATCCTGCTGTGTGTCGAAGCCGAATCGGGAGACATCGTCTGGCGAAAACGACTCGGGGGAAACGCGGCTTCGTCACCGGTTCAGGTTGGCAGCCACATTCTGCAGTGCATGGAAGACGGGCGAACCGTCATCCTGAACGCCGGACGCGACGGAGACGTGATCGGCGAGAATTCACTGGATGAGGGAATCTTCGCAACTCCGGTTGTGACACAAGGGCGGCTGCTGATTCGAACGACCGGCCACCTGTACTGCATCGGCGATGCCGCTTCACCG
>ERZ891418.121-NODE-121-length-27508-cov-8.147161_pt1 | contig 27508 bp, 24 predicted proteins | sample MGYA00521236_ERZ891418 | MGnify/ENA primary metagenome ERZ891418 (study PRJEB32303, sample SAMEA104408696) | aquatic metagenome | biome: Brackish water; feature: Chemocline; material: water | place: Baltic Sea | collected 2014-10-18T10:34:00 | depth 100 m ... | reverse complement strand
CCATCACGACGTGTCTGTTTTGCGAACCTGCAGGCTCAAACCAGGCCGGCGATTGGCGTGCCGTCGGAAATTGGTGTCGGGCGGGTCAGACGCGGGAAGTACGTCTGGTGCGGATCGAGGCCGAGCAGATGGTAGATCGAGGCTCCGACATCTTCCGGGCCGACTGGTTGACTGATCGGCGTTGCGCCTTTGCGGTCGGTGGCTCCGATGACGGCGCCGCCCTGAACTCCGCCGCCGGCCATCAGCAGGCTTCCCGCGCCGGGGTAGTGATCTCGTCCAGCGTTTTTGTTGATCCGCGGCGTGCGGCCGAACTCGCCCATGACCACGACGAGTGTCGAGTCCAGCATGCCTTTCTCACCAAGGTCGTCGAGCAGCGTCGACAGCGACATGTCGAGCTGCGGCAGGTTCCCCGGCCCCTGCGTCTTGTGCCACGGATAGCCACTGGGGATGACGGCCGGCTCATTTTCAAATGACATCATCGACTCGAACAGAAGATGATGGTTGTCCCAGGTCCCGTTGGTCGTTCCGGCTCCGAACAGCCCTCCCTGCACAGCATGGTTGATCGTGACGAATCGTGAGCCGGCTTCGATCAGTCGACGGCCGAGAAGAATTCTCTGGCCGTAAATGTTGTTGCCGTATCGTTCGCGCAGGGCGAGCGGTTCTTCATCGAGGTTCATCGCCTTCTGCATCGCGCCGCTCGTCAGAAGCGAAAGTGCTTCGTGCGAAAATCGATCGTGAGCTTCCAGCGAGCCGTCGCTCACCTCGCCGAGCCGGCAGAGGTTCTCCAGCTGGGTCAGCATCGAAGCCCGATCTTCAAACCGCACGTGCTCAAGATTCGGTTTTCCGAAATCAATCTCTGACTTCGACGGATCGCCCTTCACGTTGAACGCGTCGAAGGCGGCTCCCAGATAACCGGGCGGAGTCGTGTAGCGGCACGCGACGGGCAGGCCGAAGTGCGACGGCACGCCTGCGACGCGGTTGCCCTTCAACGCGGAGACCAGGCAGCCGAAGTTCGGGAAGTACTGTCCGGCGGGCGGCGGCAGGAATCCGCTCGAGGCGTGCTGCGATCCCGTGAGGTGGGAACCGCTTGCGCCTTTCCACGATCGAACGATCGCGCACTTGTCCATCCGCTGAGCCATCAGCGGCATCTTCTCGCAGATGAATGTGCCGGGAACATTGGTCGAGGTCGGGTTCCAGAGTCCTCGGATTTCCGGGGGAGCTTCCGGTTTTGGATCGAAGGTCTCGAAGTGAGAGGCTCCTCCAGCCAGAAAGATGAAAATGCAGGAGACATGCTTCGCGGCAGCGGGTTTCGACTCGGCAGCCCTCAAAAGCTGAGGCAGACTGAGCCCGAACAGGCCGGCCCCGATCTGCAGCGCTTCGCGGCGGCCCATCGGAAAGCCACCGGGCGGCAGTATTTGATCGTTCGTCGAGTCGGACATCGGGAACTCCGGGCGGGCACGCTGCCACACGATTCTCATCAGGCGGAAATCGGGAATTCGTTGTACCGAATCCCGCGACCGGGATCACCGCCGTTCGCGTCCGTGCAGCCCCGTCCGGTCGGACACGGCAGCCGGCCGCGTTATCATCCATCGGCAGAATTCCGTTGTCTCAGCACCAACGCCCGAGGACACCGTCATGCTCCGCATGTTTTTCCGGCATCGCACAATCTGTTTCGCACTCTTCGCGTGTCTGGCTTCGTCGAGCGTTTTCGCTCAGGACAACGCCGCAAAGAAAATGACCGCCGAGGATGTCGAGCGGCTTATCAAGGAGTGCTCGAACTGGGGTCGCTGGGGGAAAGAGGATCAGCTCGGCACGCTGAACCTGATCACTCCGCAGAAACGGATGGAAGCGGCGAAGCTGGTTTCGCGCGGCGTGTCCGTGTCTCTCGCCCGTGAAGCGGAGACGAAAGAGGCCCTCGATAACCCGCGACCGTTCGGCCACAAAATGCTCGCCACCGGCCTGGTCGAAGGCCAATGGGCGATGGACAACTACCAGGTCTCGTACCACGGTCTGGCCCACACGCACATGGACTCGTTGTGCCATTTGTTTTTCCGCGGTCGAATGTACAACGGGTTTTCGCGTGAGGAAGTGGGTGAGGCCGGCGCCGCGCGGCTGAGTATCGACAACGTTAAAACGGGGATCTTCACGCGCGGGCTGCTCGTTGACGTGCCTCGACTTCGCGGCGTGAAATATCTCAAACCGGGCGAGCCGATTTTTCCGGCCGACCTGGAGAAGTGGGAGAAGACCACCGGCCTGAAAGTGAAGCCTGGCGATGTCGTCTTCATCCGCACCGGAAGGTGGGCCTGTCGAGCCGACCGCGGTCCGTGGGATCCCGCCGTGAACGGCATGTCCGGTCTGCACGCTTCCTGTGCGACGTGGCTCAAGCAGGGTGACATCGCGATGCTCGGCAGCGACGCCGCGGCCGATGTCATCCCGTCGGGCATCGAGGGAGTCTCGCACCCGATTCACGTGCTGACGCTGCACGCGATGGGCGTCCACATTTTTGACAACTGCGACCTGGAAGACCTCGGCGAGACCTGTGCGAAGCTGAAGCAGTGGGAGTTCCTGCTGACCGCCTCGCCACTCCCGGTCAAAGGCGGCACGGGCTCACCGCTGAATCCGATCGCGACGTTTTGAGTCCGTCGTTACTCAGTGAGACGTCCTGGCAGCACCTTCGCCATCTCGTTCAGAAACAGACGTCGGATGGCGTCGTAGCCTCGATCGTTGGGATCTTCCAGGTTGTCCCAGTACCAGTAGGAGGGGTCGTCCGGTTGGTACGCGTGATGCCAGAACTGAACGCAGTGAATTCCGTGGCCGAGAAACTCCGCCCGCATTTCGATCAGAGTCACGTCGTCATGCCGCTCCGCGAATTTCCGGAGCACGTCGTTCCAGACGTTTAAAACGGCTGACCCTTGTGGCCACGAAGGAAGGCCAGCGTTTGCGACATCACTGTCTCCGTCGGTCGGGTCGTAAATGTCCGCGACGAAAATGTGGCTGCCACCCGGAAACGAGTCACGCACCTTCGCGGCAATCGTTTCGAGCCTCTGGTTGAAGTTCTTTTTCCACTCGCCAATCTGATCCGGCTTCGCTCCGTACATCGCGCCTTCTCTCGGAGGCGTCCGCCCGTAATTGTGTACGACGTCGTTTCCGCCAATCGTCAGAGCCACGACGCCAAACACGTCGCCAGGCCACGGTTTGAGTTTCGGCAGCTGATGATCCACACACTCGATCGACGTCATGCCGGAAATTGAAAGGTTGGTCGCCTCCAGATTCGGCAACACGCTCTTCAAATTCACGCCTTCCAGATCGGCAAACTCATCGGCCGGATTCCTGACGAGTCGACGGAAGTACGATTTGCCCGGCGAAGCTCCCAGGCCTTGAGTCACGCTGTCGGCCAGGCCGAGCAGTACGACTTTTCGCGGCGACCATTCTGCCGCGAAGGCGTCTCGCGACACGGCGGGGCCGGCGGGCCCACTCCCGACCGGCCGAGAGTAAACGAAGTATTTCCAGCCGACTCCCAGGCCAGCCACGATCAGGCCGACAATCAGCAGCGTGAATTTCGTCTTCGACCCGATCTCTTTTGCGGTGCAGAGGTCGATCCCGTTTCATCCATCGAAACTTTTCCTAAGAGAGGTTTCTGATGACGTCAGTTTATCGGTCACACCTCGTACGGCGACAGACCGACGTCGACGATGCTGCAGCCTTCGATGACTGGCAGTCCGAGCTCCCGGGCTCGCTCGCGCAGGTCGGCGTCGACGCTGCCTGGGTTGAGCCAGACCTCACCGGGATTCAACCTGGCGATTACTTCGAGCAGCTCGATGCCCTGCTCGGGAGGCAGGTAGACGCTCACCCGATCGACCGATTCGACAGGCAGGTCGGCGAGAGTCGCGTATGCAACGAGTCCTTCGATTTCGTCGGCGTACGGATTGATCGGAAAGACCTGGTACCCCTGCCGATGGTGAGCCCGCACGGAGATGTTGCCGAACTTGGCTCGATCGCGGCTTGCTCCGAGGATCGCGACGGTGGGTTTGCTGTCGCTCATGATTCCGCTGGACCGGCTGACGAGGACAGGTCTGCGGCCAGCAGTTCGTAAAGAGCCTCAAGAGACTGCGGAATCACTTTGGCTTCGCCGAGGATCGGCATGAAGTTCGTATCGCCGTTCCAGCGCGGGACAATGTGCCAGTGAAGGTGACCGGGCAGCCCGGCTCCGGCGACTCGACCAAGATTCAGGCCGACGTTGAAGCCGTCCGGGTGAACCGTCTTCTCCAGCGACGTCAGCATTTTCTGGAGCATCTGGTTGCACTCAAGCAGCTCTTCGTTCGACAGGTCCCGCAGGTCGGCCTTGTGCTCGCGCGGTGCGATCAGCAGGTGACCGTTGTTGTACGGAAACCGGTTGAGCACCACGAGCGAACGCTCGCCCCGCAGCACGACCAGATTTTCCGCATCGTGCCCGGCGTCACTGTCGCGGTAGTCGCACAGGAAGCACCCCGACGAACTGCCGGGTTTCGGGTCGGTCGATTTGACGTAGGCCAGCCGCCACGGTGCCCAAAGCTGCTGATGTGTCACGGCGAGTCCTACCTGCTCGGAATTCGCAACTGAAACCCCGGCTGCAGCACGGGCTCACGATCAAACGAATTCGCCCGCATGAGGTCGTCCACCGTGACTCCGTACTGCCGGGCGACGCTGGAGAGCGAATCGCCCTCTTTGACCTCGTAGAACGATCCGGGGTCGCGCGGCTGAGGTACGGTGAGAACCGTATTGGCCGCGGCGTCAGGAATCTGTTCGAAAGTCGTCGCTCCTCCCGCACCCGGAGCAAACGTCGGCCTCGGCTGGACCGGAGTCGGCGTCACCTGCGGCTGCATCGGCATCTGCTGATAATTCGGCGGCGGCCCGTAAAAGCAGCCGCAAAGCCCAAACGCCGCCGCGCCGATCGTGGCGAGAGTCAGCGAGGCTCGTTGTCGAGTTTTCGTCCGTGTCATTCCGTAGCCCTCCATGGTTCGGTCAGGCCGAGTTGTACCAGGAATCTCCGTTTCCAGGCAGCGCCGATTTGCAGTCCGTCCCGAGCCTACGCCTTCAGATCGATCGGCAGCTCGTCAATTTTCGCGGCACAGATAAAGTCGTTCTCGGAGAGGCCGCCGATGGCGTGTGTCCACAGCTCGACGGTCACATTTCGATACTGCACCAGGTGGAGGTCCGGATGGTGAGCTTCCGCTTCAGACACCTGGGCGACTTTCTCAAAGAAGCTCATCGCCGCCAGGAAATTCTTCACGACCCACGACTTGCGAATCCGCTCGTGGTTGCGAGTGATCTCCCAGCCGTCGAGCTGTTTGATCTGCTCCTGGGCCTGTTCCGGAGAAAACTTCGGCACGCCGCCTTCGCACGGCACGCACTTCTTCGCGGCCAGTTGATCGCAGGACAGAATTTCCATGAGCGTGTGCTTTCAATGCGAGGTTCATTGCGGACGCGAGCTGGAATGATCGGTACGATCCTGAATAGAGTCAAACCAGTTTTCCCGGTGAGTCATGAGCGAAATCCCGGACACGATCAGTCCCGTCAGGAAACGCCGCCTGCCATCCGCAGGCTGGAGGCTGGAACAGTTCCGGATCGCGTACTCGAAGCGGCAGGCCGTTTTCGCGGATTAAAATGGCTGGATATGGATGGCTGTGGGTTCACCGACAAGGGACTGTCTCACATCGCAGAGCTTTCGCAACTGGAGGCACTCTTTCTTACACACAGCGACATCACAGATAACGGAATGCGACATCTGCAGAAGCTGAATCGTCTTGAGGCGCTGAACCTGAGCGGCACAAAAATCACCGACACTGGGCTTTCCAACCTCCGCCACTTGACTCGCCTGACGGGGCTCGTGTTGGACGATACGAAAATCACGGGCGCCGGACTGATTCATTCAAGGGCACTTGGCAATCTCAATTATCTGAGCCTGAATGGAACGGCGATCACGGATGAGTCATTGAGCGAAATTCGTGCGCTGCCGCTGGAGCAGTTGTACCTGCGAGGAACTCCGATCACGGATCAAAGTCTGCGGCATCTCAGCGGTCTTTCAAATCTTGGGTGGCTCGACCTGTCCGGCATGCAAGTCACCCAGGCAGGCGTTGCCGGGCTGAAGAGCCTGAAGAATCTCCGAGACCTTAACCTCACGGAAACCGGAATCACCAGTGACCAGATCCGGAACCTGCAGGACCTGCTGTCGAATTGTGAAATCACTGGCAGCGAGGAATAGCGGACGCTGTCCGAGACGGAGTCCGATCTGACCCGGCGTTGGTCGGAACTCGCGAGTCAGTCGGCCGCCACCAGCGAGGCCAGCACTTTCCTCGTTCCGGTAAACGTCCTTCGGCCGTGCATCACGACAAAATTGTCGACGAGGGCCACGTCGCCGCGCTGCCAGGGGATGTCGAAGGTGATCCCGTCGGCGAGTTCCGAAGCGGTGTGAACAGCCTCGACGTCGAGCGGCGTGCCATCGCCAGACGTGATCGCTCGAGACGGGTCGTTGCGATCGTCCTTCCAGCCCTTTGACGCGGCGATGAGCTGATTGAAAAACGAACGACGTCCGGTGGACAGTTCCTTAACGGCCGGCAGAACGGGAGTCGTCGCGCGGAGACTGCCGTCGGCCTGCCACTCCCACGTGTAACCGAGAGAGGCCATCCGCGCTTCCGCGTCGCCTTGGCTCTCTGCGCGAAACGTGCTGCGCCAACTGCGGCCCATGCCGGATTTCGGATCGCTCTCACCCGGCATGACGTTGGAGTAGAGCAGCCCTTTCGACTCACAGTTCCGCACAAATTCCGGACACTGACTCTCAAGCAGATCGAGCAGCACGTCGGACCGGCAGATCGGAGTCGCACCGCCGGTTTCGGCAGGCTGCTCGCAGAAGAAAAACAGGCGGCTTGGAAAGACCGGCGTCTGAGCCATCTCATGGTGGAGCAGAATGCTGACCTCAGGCGGCGCCTCATTCGCCGTAAAGACCCGCTCGGTCTTGCTGATTCGGACGGCGTTGGAGAGCGACTCTTCGTACGGAAAGTTCTGAAAGCCGAACGCCGCGACGAAGGCGTCAAAGTCCTCGGCTGTTGTGAGCGGGAAGCCACGAAACAGAATCGCCCCGTGTCGGGCGGCTTTCCCGGTGAGCATGCCCGCGCTGGCGTGGAGCCAGTCGACCGTTTCGCCAAGGTTGCCGGGCGTTTCCAATTGAAGGACAAGAGGAAACGCTTCGTCCTCACCGAACGGGTGCGACTGGCCAGCGATGGCAACTTCGGTGACAGAACTGCTCATCGTGCAATTTCACAGGCAAGAGGATGTCGTCACAAAAGCAACCCGAAGCGTGAGCGAGGGCGGGAGTCGATCGACTTTCTCCCTCGCTCACGCTTCGGGTTATCAGGTGGCCGCGTCTCTTAATTCGGCCATGCTGTTAAAACAGCTCTTCGATCACCTTGCCGCCTTCTTTCACCAGCTTCAGCGGCTGGTTTTCAGCGGTGACGTATTCGTGTTCGTGGTTGATGTCGAGCGAGTGGCAGAACGTCATGAACAGGTCCTGCACGCCGACCGGCCGTTCGGTGACGTCGACGCCGTCTTTGTCGGTGGCTCCGATGACCTGGCCGGGTTTGACGCCGCCGCCGGCGAAGGCCGTGATCCAGCCTTTGGCGTAATGGTCGCGGCCGCCGTCCTTTTTGATTTTCGGAGTCCGGCCGAACTCACCCATCCAGACGACGAGGGTATTTTCGAGCATGCCGCGCTGCTCCAGATCCGTGACGAGCGTCGCGAAGCCAGGGTCCGCTTCCGCACACAAGTTGGGAGTGTCCCGGAATCCGTTGCCGTGCGTGTCCCAGCCGGCGTCGTTTTTGTCGCCGTAGCTGAAGACCTCGACAAAGTTCACGCCGGTTTCGACCAGTCGCCTGGCCAGCAGGCATCCCTGGCCGAATCGTGTTCGGCCGTAGGCGTCGCGGAGAGCGGCCGGCTCGCCATCCAGATCGAAAACGTTCAGGCGGGGGCTCGTCAGAAACCGGCTGGTGCGGTTGTAGATGTCCCGTTTTTCTTTCACGACATCGGCCGCATCCTGTTTCTCGAACTCGGCATCAAGAGCGTCGGCCAGGGCGAGGCGACGATTCAGCACGGTCGTCGGCATGCCGAGCCGGACGTCATCGGGGAGCTCGCCTGGCTGCTCGATCTTGAATGACTCGTACTTCGCGCCGAGGACTCCCGAGTTCACGTCGCGCGGCTTGATCCGCGGCTCGCCGATCCGGACGAACGAGGGCAGTTCGAACGACGCGTCGTAGCGCTCGTGAGCGACGACGGATCCCCACGTCGGATAGGCGATCGTCGGGTTGATCGGGTAGCCGGTCCGAGTCAGTTTAATCGCGCGGAAGTGATCGGCCTCGCCGGTACTCATCGAGCGGATGAAGCTGATCTTGTCTGCGACTTTCGCCACGTTCGGCCAGAAGTCGGCGAACTGAATGCCTGGCAGCTTTGTGTCGATCGTCTTCGTTGGACCCTGGTTGGGTGAGCCCGGTTTTGGATTGAACGACTCAAACTGACTTGGCCCGCCGTCCATCCACAAGAGGATCATGCTGCGCTGCTGTTTGCGAAGTTCCGCCGCCTGCGCGATGAAGAAGTCCCGCCAGCCAAGCTGCGTGGCGCCGAGAGTTCCGGCTCCGAGCGAGAGCTGCTTGATGAAGTCCCGGCGGTGGACATTGCCACGTCGATCGGCCCAGGCCTGCAGAAAGGGGGTTGGCATTTCAGATCCGTTCATTGGGTCTGGTGCGTCGCGACGCACCCTGCTTAATTTCGGGTAGTGAATTCGGCGCTGTTGAGGAGGCTCCAGAGGACATCCTCAAACGCTTCTTCGCGGCTGTCGATGTTTTTGACATGGCCGGCCACGATCTCGCGCTCGCGGTCGGAGGGCAACCGGGTGAGGACCCGGGCATAAAGCACGTCGATGACCTTGTCGTTGTCAGGCTCGGCCTTGAGCAGTCGGGCGAGGACAGTTTCGCTGTCCTCATGGCCGTCGACCTGTTGCCGGATCTGGACATTATTGATGAGGAACATGGCCTGGTTCATCGTCCGCGTGATGAGGGCGTCCTGAGTCGACGGGTCAAACCCGAACGCTTCGTTGACCAGGTCGCGAGTGCTTTTCGGCGGGATCGGAAAACGCACGGCGGCTGTCTTTTTTTCGATCGGAGGTTCGACGTCTGGCAACTCAATGGCGGCGACCAGTGAGTCGAACACTTCGTCGCCTCGCAGTTTTTTGGGAGTCGCTCCGGTAAAGAACTTTCTGGTTTTGGCGTCGTCTGATCGGACGGCCTGCTGGTAGGTCTGTGTGTTGAGGATGGCTCGAAAGACCGATCGCGGATCGAAGCCGGACGCGACGAAGTGGTCGGCCAGTCCGTCGAGGACCTCACTATGGACCGCCTGAGCGCCCTGGCCCATGTGGTCGATCGGGTCGTAGAAACCGCGGCCCATCAGTCGCGCCCAGACGTGATTTGTGAACGACCGCGCGAAGTACGGGTTCTGTGAACTGACGAGCCAGTAGCCAAGCTGTTCCCGTCGGGCCAGATCGCTCAGGCCGAGCTGGATCTTATCGCCCTGGAAGAATGTCGGATGAATCTCGTCCTTCTTGCCGGGGATTTTGTGCTCGCCCTTTTCGGCCGGTTGAATGTCGATGCCGTCGCTGTTGTTTTGAGTGATCGTCACGGACGTGCGGGCGAAGAAGGCCGCCATGCCGTGAAACTGCTCCTGCGGCATATCGACAAACGGGTGGTCGTGGCACTCGGCACACGCGATTTTCAGACTGAGAAACACACGCGTCGTCTCGCCAGCGAGGCGGCTTCGATCTCCCTGGTGAAAGCCGATGAACGTGCTCTGAGGTCGCTCGCCCACCGTGCCGACTGAAGTGACCATCTGAAAAGCAATCTCGTCCCAGCCTTTGCCCGCGTTGAATTCTTCGGTCAGCCACTCCCGGAACGGCGTGTAATCGTGAAACGTGAGCTGCGGTTCCTGCTGCCGCGAGCCGATGACGTCGCACCAGTAATTGGCCTGGTTGCGGCCGAAGTCGGGTGAGGCGAGAAGCCGTTCGATCGTGGTCTGGCGGCGAGTCGGCGATTTGTCCGCGAGGCAGGCTCGGTACTCTTCGAGGGTCGGTTGTCGGCCGACCAGGTCGAGCGAAACCCGCCGGAGAAACTTCACATCGTCAACGAGCTCGCCATCGGGCACGCCGGCTTTGGTCAGGAGCTTCTGCAGATCGTCGGCACTTTTGATCGTGGTGGCCGCTGCTGGCTCCTTCGTTTCTGCTCGAACATAGACAGGCGGCGCTGGTCGTGGCGGTGCCGGCTTCTTGTCTCCCGCTGCGACGGGGGTCGGCTTCGGTGCGGTCTTTTCGTTTTTCCTGGCAGTCTCCAGTTCTTCCGCAGTCAGCAGACGAATTCCGTCGACGATGACGTGCTCCGTCGTGCCAGTGGTTCCGATGACGACCGTCGCCGTCTGACCCACTTTGAATTCGAACTCACCGACTGTTGTGAATCCGGTACCGAGCTCGGTCCGCTTTGTCTCGTCGAGATAGATGAGTGCCTCGCCGTTGGCATGCTCAATCGTAATCGGAACTTTTTTCGACCGGTTTGAATTCTGCGTGTACGCGATCAGGACGTGCCGCTTGCCGGACTCGGGGACCGTAAACGTGAAGAGAACCGACTTCTCGCCTTTGCCCTCGGCTCCGTCGTGAATGTAGCCAACACCCAGATACGGTTTGTTGGTTACGCTGGTCGTCCAGTCGCCCGTGAGGTCTGCGTCGGCATCGTCGATGACGATTCCCGTGAGCGAAGCGGGGTCAGTCTGCGAGAAGGCTGGCCGAAGACTCATCGGCAGCAGAAACGCGAACGCCAGTATCAGCAGGGCAGGCAACCGCACGGCGGATTCCTCAGGTTCAGGTGGGAGAGATTGAGGCGGGACCACAGACTTCTGTGGGGCTCCAGGATACCCGGCAAAGATCGATGCGGCAATTCCTGTCCCGGTCTCGGACTCACTCGAGACGGAGTCAGTTTGAACCGGCGTCGGAATCGCGACGATCCGTCCAGGTGGCAGCGTCCTTGTCGTGCCGGGCAACCGGTGTTCATGATACAGTTCCAGCGAGGACACTGGACGGAACCGCGGCAAATCCGGGTCTCGGAGTACGGATTGCCGCATCGGCTGAGTTGAGTATTTTCACTCGGGTATTTTCAAACGAGTATTTCGAGTTGGGCAGTTCGGTGCTCGATTTCAGAAGGCCAAGCCATGGCAGACGAAGAAACCATTTTTCAGTCTCAAAGCGAAACGATCGGTGAGATTGTTCTTTCCGATTTTCTGCGTCACGAGACCCGGGCGAGAACCATTGGCGTGATGAATCCTCTGGCCGCGTCGTCGGAAGATCAGCTCAAAGTGAGCGGTGCCCCGGTCGTGATTGGCCACGATCCCAAATCGGATTACGTCCTGCCGGACGACAGCGTCTCCCGCCGGCACGCGCAGATCACTCCGACGAAGACCGGATTCATCGTCGAGGATCTCAACAGCAGCAACGGTACCTACGTCGACGGAGTACCGATCGTTTCCTGCGTACTGCACGGGGGAGACAGCGTTCAGGTCGGGAAGAATCTTTTCCTTTTTGACCACATCCTTGAGTACTCCAGGCCGCAAGGCTGACATCCAGCCGAACCTGCCGCGGGCACACGAATAACAGGCCTCCGGGAAACCTTCAATTATGCGGACGGGAGTGACGGATGAGCGACGAATTACTGGTCACATTCTGGGGAACGCGAGGTTCGATCCCCACGCCTGGCCGCCTGACCGAAAAGTACGGCGGTAACACCACGTGCGTGGAAGTACGCTGCGGCGATGAGCTGATCCTGTTCGACGCGGGCAGCGGCATCCGCGAGCTCGGCTCGTCTCTGCTGGATCGCTTCGCCGGCAAGCCGGTCAACGCATCGCTCCTGTTCACTCATCTTCACTGGGACCACATCCAGGGCTTTCCGTTTTTCACTTGCACTTACATTCCGTCCAACAAGTTCACGATCTATGGCGAGGAACGTGCCGCTGGCGGCGTGAAGGAGCTGCTGTCCGGGCAGATGGCCGGCGATTATTTTCCGATCCAGATCTCCGCCATGCAGGCGGAACTGAAGTTCAAAACGCCGAGCGAGGAATTTCAGATCGGGCCGGTCAAAATCAAGACCATGCAACTGCCTCACCCCGGCGGAGCACTCGGGTATCGGCTTGAGGCGGGGGATTCGGTTTTTGTCTTCGCGACCGACTGCGAGCTCGATTCGATTGCACTCAACAAAGACGAGGTCGCCAAAAACCATCTCGCGCCGCGCCGGTACGAACCGGCCGTCTTGGAGTTCTTCAAGGGCGCTCACCTGGTGGTCATCGACTGTCAGTACACCGACCAGGTTTACCGCCAGCGAGTTGGCTGGGGTCACAATTCCGTCGCGACCGTCGTCGACCTTTGCGAGCAGGTGGAGCCGGGCATGATCAGCCTGTTCCACCACGACCCGCAGAGTAACGACGAAATGGTGACGCAGATGGTCGACGACATTTCGCGACGGCTCGCCAGGAAGAACCTGCGAGTGCTGGCGTTCGGGGCTCGCGAAGGTCTGACAGTCAAAGCGACAAAACCCAAGCCGGCGCCGGCGCTGATCGCCGCCCATTGAGACATGGCCTGAATTGCCGCCGCTGTTGCGAATGCGCCCACATTGATCGGCGGAGCCTGACCTGACCGACGGTGCCTGACCTACTCGACCATGACGATCTCGTCGACTTCGCCGTTCTTGAAATCGGCGAGGACCGTCTCGCTGTCGGTCTGGTAGCCGAGCATCGCGCGGTACCGCCTGGTGGCGACCAGCGAGCGGTACAGCATCAGGTGCTGCTTCCCGTACTGCAGTCGGTACGCCGTCGAGCTGGCGGGATCGATTTCGCCGGCAGTCGTTATGGTCAGCTTTTTCCATTCCGCCTCGGACTTGCGGTTCTCTCGACTCCAGTCGATGACGATCGGGGCAAAGAGTGCGCCGGTCGTCGACGGGTGCCGCAGCGCGAGCGACGAACCCGACTCGTCGTCAACAACGCCAAAGGAGCCGGCCGTTCCCTCGCCAGAGTCCTGCGGCAGGATCAACGGGAAGACGCGTGCCGTTTCGGAACCGACTTTCAAAACGTGTTCGCGCGTGCCGGGTACGGCGCGAACCGTGACACCCGCGGCGAGCGGCAGACGGGTTTCCCACAGGAGCTCTTTCGCCGACGTCTCGCTTAAGACGTCCGAGATGATCGCGAACTGCCGCTGACGGGACAGCATGACGTGTCGACAGATTCTCGGACCGCCTTCGAACTCAAATTGAATTTCGCAGTAGTCGACGGTGGGCTCGCTGTACCAGCAGACGTTTTCCCAGGCCGATTCAAATGCGAGCCACTCGCCGTCTTCCGCGACAGTCACGCCCCACTCACCGCGAAAGAGAGAGACGCCGTTGGCGACAAGTTCCAGGAACGGCAGGTCGCCGTGATGAGCGACGGTGGCGAGACTGGCATCCGCGTCCCACGTCGTTCGCAGACAGGCAACGTCCGCGTCGTCGGACTGCCACGACGGGATGTCCTGTTTGCGAATCTTCTTTGGCTTTGAGTTTCCGGCGACCGTGCCGGACAATTTCTTCTGCTTCTTCCTGCCGGATATTGATCGAGCGACACTCGTCAGCGGTGTGGTCCAGACTGCGGCACCGTCATCGGCAAGAGCCGCGGCCGAAGCCAGCAACCCGGCACCGCGATTCGAATCGACTGCCTCGATGGCCAGGTGTCCGTCGTTCGCCACAAAAGCCGAGCACTTTTCCAGCAGCGTCGTCCAGGTTCGTTCGGGAGGCGACTTCCACAGTCGCCGCTCAAAAAGCTCTCCGACAAGAACCGCATCGTGAAACACGCTGAGAAAAAACGGCAGGCCGTCAAGAACCGTGCCATCCGGACAACCGCCATCGACGGCGATCGACACGAGCTGATCGTGCAGCGCGGCGCGAGCGGCTCGCGCCAGCTTCGGTGCCCCTTTCACTTCATCGAACAGCAGCCCGCAGACCCACGGAACCAGGCCGCCGGAAATCCATTCGGCATGCCGGTCGTCGATGTCGACGGCCGGTTCGTCCCAGTCGTCCGTGCCGCTCGCTTTTTCAAACGATTCGGAAAGGTCGAGCGCCGCGCAGAGTGTCGCTCGCCACAGACGCCCGACGGTCGCCGCCGGCAGCGCGTCGGCACGCAGAATAAGCAGCTCGCAACAGGCCAGCAGGGCGAGCGGATCGACAAGTGCCTCGGCGTTGCCGGCAAGCCATTCATCGAGAAGTTCCGCGGTCGCTGCTTTCTGATTCTTCTTGAGCGACGGGTCCCGCAGTGCGGCGAGGCACAACGACAACGTTCCGGCTGATTCCTCCAGCGGCAGTTCATCCAGCGTGCGGAACTGCAGCATCAGCCCGTCCGGCGCGGCCAGAGACAGGCAGTGGTGTTTCCAGCACATCCCGATCGCGCGGACGTCCGAGTCCGCGCCGAGTTCTGAGCCGATGCCCGGATTGGACGATCGCCAGTGAACCGCGGCGATGAAGTCCGCGTCGCTGGCCTCGGCCGCGCCGTTGGCGGGAGCGCCGAATCGAAGTGCAGTGTCGGTCATTCGTGAGGTGATCCGTCAAAGGTGTCGCGTTGGGTAGCTGATCTACACTTCCGAAATTCGATGAGTCGGAACGGGCCGGCCGGGGCGGAAGCTTTGCGTCTGGCGGAATTCGACCGTGGCCGACACAGATTCGCAAGCCGCCTCGACACATTCCCTGACGAGGACTTCCAGCTGCGCCGGGTCGCACGCGACTCGCGCGTTGACGATGACGTCAACGTCTCGGACCTGGCAGTTGGACGGCAGAGAAAGCTCGGCCGCGGAATCGCTGCTGACCAGGTTGGCGACTCCGAAGAAGCCCTCCCACAGGCCGATCGTTTTCAGATGAGCCGTCTCAGCTTCGATTTCGGCGAGGCTCTTCTGCAGCCGCGCGACGATGTCCAGCAGAAGTTCGTCGAGCGGAAAATTCGCTTCGGCCTTCACGTGGACACTGCTGTTGAGCCAGCCGAGTTCCGCTTCGCCGTCGGCGTAGGTGTCGTAGTCGATGTCGAGGATGCGGCGGCCGAAGTCTCCGTCCTGGGCGAGGAATTGCGTCAGCGCCTCAAACCCGTCTCCCGTTTTCGCGGAGACTCGCAGAACAGGAACGCCGGGGTGCTGTTCGCTCAGCAGTCGCGAGAGCTCTTCCGCTTCTTCTTCGGACAGTTCGTCGCAACGGTTGATGAGAATCGCGTCGGCCTCTTCCAGTTGCTTCTTCAGAATGTAAGCGGCCTTGGGAGAAAAGCCGGCTCGCTTTTCGTTGCGCAGGATTCGCCCGCCGTGACTCGGCTTCAGGATCACCGAATACGGAGCGATCTGAAATGTCGCGTCGTAAAGCTTCTTGATCGGCTGAATGACGGTCGCGACCAGGTCGGTGCAGCTTCCGACAGGCTCGGCGAGAATCACGTCCGGCCGCTGAGACTCACTCAGCGATTCCATCGTCGATATGAGCTCGTCGAAGTTGCAGCAGAAGCAGGCTCCCGCCACTTCGCCCACTTCGAAGCCCTGGGACCGCAGCGAGTTGGTGTCGACCAGGTCGGCCGCCTGGTCGTTCGTGACGATGCCGACACGAAGGCCTTGTGCGGTGTAGTGGCTCGCCAGGCGAGCGAGCGTGGTGGTCTTTCCAGCTCCGAGGAAGCCGCCGACCATGACATAACGAATCAGATGAGGCATGAGTGTCTATTTTCTTCGGCCGCTCGGCGGGAAGCCTCACGGTCAAAAAGCGGAGAAGACGGGAACCCAGAGAAATTACACGGACTGGGCATGGCCGTCCAACGACGCGAGCCGGCTCGTCACGTCATCGGAATTCGGCGGGCGAGGAGTCGGGCGGGAATAATCAGAGCGGCAGTCAGAATCGCATAGGTCCGGTTGGAAGTCACAAACAGGACGATTGTGGCGTCGAGCGTCACGAGGGACAGCAGCATCACCTTGACCGCCAGTTGAACCCGCTCGGGCGAGGGATCCGAAATGCCGGCGAGAAGCCGTCTGAAAATTGTCAGGGAAATCACCGCCAGCAGGATGAGCGCGGAGTTGCCGTTCTCCGGGACGGCGAGCTGGGCCTGCTGTTTGTCGATGATGAACCAGGCAAGGATCGTCAGCCCGGCCGCGACGACGGCGGTGGCGAGAGTCAGTTGAGGCCGGCTGCTTTCGTTCGCCTCCTGCCGCGCGTAGATCGTCAGCCCGCAGACGAAAACGCCGAGTCCCAGCGCCACCTGGACCTGCGGGCACCAGAGATGCTCCATCGAACCGGAACTGGCGCCGAGCATCACGTTGAAAAATCGGCAGCTGCCCATCGCGATCGGCGCGAGCGGAGTCGACTTGAGAACTCCGTCGTAAAGCCAGATGGCGAGCGTCAGACACGCGGCGGTCAGCATCGCCTTCTCACCAACGATCCCCGCCAGCCCCAGTCCCGCCGCGTTGAGAATCACCGCGGTTCGAATCGCTTTTGTCGCGGGGATCCTCCCCGACGGAATCGGACGGCCGGGGCGTTCCCTGCCGTCGACGTCCTGGTCAAAGACGTCGTTCATGATCATCCCGGTCCAGTAATGGCAGACCGAAACAGCGAGCAGCACGAAAAACATCCACTCGGTGTGAAGATCAACCTGCGGCTTCGTCAGCAGATATCCGAGGAAGATGTCGGCCATCGCCGTAAACACGGTCGGCAGTCGGACCAGCTGCGCCCAGGTCATCAGTGGACCGGGCGGCTTCTCAGGAGTTTCAGCAGGCGTGGCGTCTGTGGACATTTCAGCGGAGCGATCGAGGCGGGAACGGTCGTCGGCACCCCAGGGAAAGCGGGCGGCCGTGAGAACCGAAAAGGGTAGCAGCATTCCCGGCGAGTCGCCCGTCTCCCACCAGCTCGATATTCAAGGTTGTCTGGTCCCCGGTCCGGCGGTACGCTCGAACCCGACGCAGTCGTTTCAGCGGCGTGAATTCGCACGTTTCCGCTGGTTTTGCAATCGGGAGATCGGCATGTCAGTTTCCTTGCGACGCATTTTCGTGTGTGTGATGGCGGCAGCCGTTCTGACAACCGCACTGCAGACCTCCGAAGCCGCGAAACGCAAAAAGGATCCGAAGGTCGTCAAAGCGGCGACGCGAGGGCTGGATTACCTCGCGAAAGAGCAGCGGCGACAGGGCTACTGGGAAGCCAACGGTGGGCAATATCGAGTCGCGATGACAGCACTCGCCGCGAACGCAATGCTGGCTGAGGGGTCGACGACGACTCGCGGCAAGTACGCGGAAAACATTCGCCGGGCCGTCGACTACCTGGTCGACATGTCGCAGCCCAACGGTCTGATCGGTTTCAAGCAGGATTACCACTACACCTACGGGCACGGCTTTTCGATGCTGTTTCTGTCGCAGGTCTTCGGTGAGGAAGAAGACCGGGTCCGTCGTGAGCGACTGAAAAAAGTGCTCAAGAACGCGGTTGAGTTCTCCGCCCAGGCTCAGACGCAGCGCGGCGGATGGGGTTATGTCTCCGCGAAAGACCAGCCGAACTTCGATGAAGGCTCAACCTGTATTACTCAGGTTCAGGGTCTGCGAGCCTGCCGGAACGCAGGCATTTCCGTGCCGAAAGAAATCATCGACAAGGCGAAAAAATACATCGAAGACTGCATGACTCCTGACGGCGGGGTTCAGTACAGCATCCGTGGCGGAGGCGCTCGTCCGCCGATTTCCGCGGCGGCCGTCGCGGCGATGTTCAACGCTGGCGACTACGAATCAGACGTCGTCAAAAAACTGATGGCGTACTGCAAACGTAACCTCGACACAGGGGCCAGCGGGGCGAGCATGTTCGGGCACTGGCACTACACCCATTATTACTACGCCCAGGTGAAGTACCGGCTCGGCGACGAAGAGTGGAACAAATACTTCGACTCAATCGGCCCGGAAATCATGCGGAAGCAGTCCGCGAACGGGTCCTGGAAAGAAGGCCACGTCGGGCCAATCTACACGACAGCCATTAACGCCACGATTCTGCAGCTCGATAACGGCTACCTGCCGATTTATCAGCGTTGAGGATTGCTACTCTGTCTTCTGATCCTGACTCGATGGCTGAGTCAGCGTCAAATCGAAGTGTGCTGGGGGCGGAGAGAAGTCTGACCGCGGGATCTCCGATTCGTAACGACCAGTTTCCCCGTCGAACGGTCGTCGCTGAATCTGCTCCCGCTGGCACGACCAGCTGAAGGCGCATTCGCGGCACGAAACCTCCAGGCGTTTTCGTCCGGCCTGAATCCACTGGGCGATCCCCAGATGAATCTGAGCGAGGCATCGCGGGCAACTGGTCGTGAAGCATTCCACATGCCCGTTAATCAGTCCCTCGCGCAGGCAGAGCATCGCCAGGTCGACCCGATTGCGAATCCCCAGACCTTTGCGGAGCCGATCGAGCTGCGAGTCCACCGCCTTCACCGAGACTTTCAGTTCGAGCGACGGTTCTTTGACGCTGTACCCCCAGGCCATCAGCAGCAGCAGCGCGAGCCGCTTTGGGGTCAGCGTTTTTAACGTGTCAGAAACTGCAACTCGAAGTTTTCCGCCATCGGAAGTGATCAGTTCCTTGCGAACAGATGCCGAGTAAAACGCCTCACCATCCCGCGCGGCCTCAATGGCGGCTTGAATTTCCTCAGGAGAATCCTCGCCAGAAACAATGCTGGCGTTCAGCCTGAGCGACTGGTCGATGATCGTGGACACCGGCTTGTCGCGGGAGTAGACGACGACGCGGCTACCGGACAGGTTCTCTTTCATCGAATCAACGAGGTCAAACGCTCCGAACGGCCGAAGCAGGGGATCGGTCACGATGATGGAATTCGGAGTCTGTTCAAGTAGTCGCCTGGCCGATCCGCCATCGCCCGCCTCACCGACAACGGAGACTCCCGCAGTGTCAGTGACCACGCGGCGCAGAAACGACCGCACTCCAAGGTGACTCTCAAGAATCACGACGCCGCGATCTTGAGAAACTGGTTCGTTGAATTCCATTCCTGGTCCTTTAAGCCCGCTTCCGCAGTCGGCCGGTTTGTCTCTCGGCATTTTTCCAGGCTGTTGCCGAGATCAGTCCCGGAACGAAACTCCGCGACCACAATTCGCGACTGTGCGCGTTTGGAAATGTTCCCCAGTGTTAACGCGGAACACTTCGCTACGAACGCACCCTTACGGTGTTTGTCGATCTACCCGCCGTTGCCCGACTTCTTCCAGAGGAAATATGGAACCTGTGATATTCGTTTCTCACGGTTGCGGTAGTCACCTCCCCCGCAACCCGGTGAGCAACTGAATCAACTGCCAAACTGCCAGTTTCGTGCTCAGTCGCAAGCCAAAGCGGCAATCGACTCCTGATGAAATTGACTCGCTGTTGCTGTGACCTACTTTTCCAGTGTCGCCAGACGGCACCGTGGTTTCTGTACGAGTTTTCCGGACAACAGACAGTTCTACGAGTGAGGTCCTTTGGTTCTGACTGGCAATCACTCTGCCATGCGGGCGGGATTGTGCGTGTGCACGACCGCAGGCAGGAACTGAGCTTCGGTTTCGCACCCGGACTCGCATTTTCGGAGAAGACGAAATGAAAAACTTTGCAGCAAGCGTCAAGAATTTTCTGGTTTCTGAAGACGGCCCGACGGCTGTTGAGTACGCCGTCATGATGGCTCTGATCATCGTCGTCTGCATTGGCACGATCACCACGATCGGCACCAACGCCAACACGAAATTCGGCAAGGTCAAAGACGCCCTCACCTAATCGGGCTTCGACCTGCAACCATCTTCTTTCACGGATACCGTAGAAGAAGGCCGGTGCTGCCGTCGGCAGCCGCTGAACTCTCAAGCCGTCGCGAGTTGCACTGATGCCGGTGCCTCGCGACGGTTTTTCTATGCGCCGACAGGAACACGATCCGCCCTGAAAAAAAACTGACGAGGTTCTGTCGGTCCTGACAGAATTCATCCGGTTTGATGCTGCAGGCTGAGGCCGTTAAACTCCGCGGGATTTGGCTCGACTTTGCCAACGTGACTGGCTCCTCATTCACCGAGAGCCACTGGCCCGTGAGATGGCGTATGACGACTGACAGCGACTCCCCCGAGACGCAGTGGACACGGCACGATCTGCTGGGACTGCAGGATCTTTCTGCCGCCGAGATCACGATGATTCTGGATCAGGCCGCCGAATTCAAAGCGATGGCCGCGCGGGGCGAATCGAAAATCAGCGCCCTCAACGGAACTGTTGTCGCCAACCTCTTTTTTGAACCCTCGACCCGAACCCGAACCAGCTTCAGCCTCGCCGCAAAACGACTCAGCGCGGACACCATCGATTTCACGGCGTCGGCCAGCAGCCTGTCCAAGGGCGAAACGTTCGTCGACACAGCACGAAATATCGAGGCGATGGGAGTCGATCTGGTCGTCGTTCGCCACCAGACTTCAGGCGCTCCGCAACTGCTCGCAAAGAGTCTGAAAGCGAGTGTGATCAATGCCGGGGACGGCATGCACGAGCACCCGACGCAGGCGCTGCTCGACCTGTTCACAATCCGCGAACACCGCGGCACCCTGGAAGGGCTCACCGTGACCCTGGTCGGGGACATCCTGCACAGTCGCGTCGCACGGTCAAATATCTGGGGTCTGAAAAAGCTCGGGGCCCGCGTGATCGTCTGCGGGCCGTCGACACTCATCCCGCCACACATCGAAAAGCTCGGCGTCGAAGTTTCCAACAGTCTCGACGAAGTCCTGTCCGAAACCGACTGCATCAACCTGCTGCGTATTCAGTTCGAGCGGCAGCGCAGTGCGTACTTCCCCTCTCTTCGCGAGTACGCTCACTTTTTCGGAATGAACGGCGACCGAATTCGGAAAGCGAAAAAAGACGTGCTGATCCTCGCCCCGGGACCAATCAATCGCGGCGTCGAACTCACGCCTGAGGTGGCCGACGGACGACACTCGGTGATTCTCGATCAGGTCGAAAACGGACTGCTCGTACGGATGGCAGTTCTGTACCTGCTGAACGAGCGACGGCAGCAGACAGCAGGAGGTGCGCGATGACGACGACACTGATCCGCGGTGGCCGCCTCATCGACCCCAGCCAGGACATCGACCGAGTCGGGCATCTTCTGTTGAGAGACGATCGAATCGTCGGCATTGATCCAGGCACAACAGTCGCCGACAACGTCATCGACGCGACCGGCATGATTGTCTGTCCGGGGCTGATTGACATTCACGTGGCTCTGCGGGAACCCGGCAACGAAGAAGATGAGACGACAGCAACAGGAACGGCTGCTGCCCTCGCCGGCGGCTTCACCAGCATCGCCTGCTTTCCAGACACGAATCCGTCGATCGATAATCGAGGTGCCGCCGAGTTCGTTTTCCTGCTGGCAGCCCGCGCGAAGAACTGCAACGTCTTTCCGCTGGGCGCCGCGACGAAGCGAAACGCCGGCGAAGAACTCGCCGAAATCGGGCAACTGGTCGAAGGCGGTGCGGTCGCGCTGACTGACGGAAAACGACCGATCGCCAACGCGGAAATCATGTGGCGAGTCCTCGAGTACGCCCGCATGTTTAATTGCCCGATATTCAACTCGCCACAGGTTCCGGAACTCGTCAAAGACGGAGTGATGCACGAAGGCTACTACTCGATGCTGCTCGGCCTGCCCGGCATTCCGGCCGCTGCGGAGAGTATCATGGTCAGCCGAGACATCGCCCTCGCCGCCCGCACCGAGGGCCGGCTCCACTTGATGTGTGTCTCCACAACGGTCAGCGTCGATCTCATCCGCCGCGCACGGGAACGCGGAGTTCAGGTCAGTTGCGACGTCACTCCGCATCACCTGGCACTCACCGATGCTGAACTGCAGTCGTTCGAGTCGTGCTTCAAAGTCGACCCGCCGCTCCGTCCGAAAGACCACATCCAGTCTCTGATCGAAGGACTGAAAGACGGTACGATCGACATCATTTCCTCGGACCACCAGCCGTACGCGATCGAGAAAAAAGACCGCGAGCTCGATCTCGTTCCCTTCGGCATCGTCGGGTTGGAGACGCTTCTACCGATCTGCATTCAGACGCTCGTTGAGCCCGGCCATCTGAGCTGGCCGCAGCTGATCAGCAAACTGACAACCGGCCCGGCCGCGCTGCTCGGCATCCAGAAGGGCACACTCAAAGCCGGAGCCGACGCCGACGTAACGATCATCGACCCGGACATCGAATGGCAAATCGACCCGACAAAGTTCAAATCACGGAGCCGCAACACTCCGTTCGGCGGGCGAAAAGTCAAAGGCCGCGCAAAAACAGTCTTCGTCAGCGGAGAAATCCGTCACGCGGCTGAGTAATCGAATTTAGTTCGATTCCTGAAGTGCTGCGGGAAGCGTGCGGCGACGACTCGAAAAAGACCGTCCGCACGCACGAAGAGTCCGACGCAAAGCCCGACAGCAGCACAGAGAGCGCCGATTGCGATCAGTTTCGCGGCGGGTTTCAGCTCAGGCATGGCCACGTCGCGGTTCCTTCCCCGTTTGCACGACCTGGGGAAAGTGCGCGGTACAGTTCGCTGGAAGCCGGGTCAGTGGGAATTCCGTCCGCCGCGATGGCTGGTCCGAGGGAAGATTCGGATACGTCCCTCAAACGACATCGGCGTACCTCATTTGAATTTCGACGATTTCTTCACTGAGCGAGAAAAAGGCATCGAGCACAGCCGGATCGAAGCGGACGCCGCGTCCCTCTTCCAGGATCGCGAAACTTCGCTCGCGCGGGAACGGTTCCTTGTAGGAACGCTTGCTGCTGAGGGCGTCGAAAACGTCCGCCACGGACGTGATGCGACCTTCGATCGGAATATCCTCGCCGGCAAGACCAAGAGGATAACCGGAGCCATCCCAGCGTTCGTGATGTGTCAGGGCGACGCGTGAGGCCAGTCGCATGATCGGCGATGAGCGGACATCGAGCATGACGCTGCCCAGTTCGGTGTGCCGCTTCAGGGCGTTCCATTCCGGTTCGGGCATGCAGTCGATGATCTGCCGGCCGAAGCCGCAGTGCTTTTTCATGAACTCAAATTCGTCGTAATCCAGCTTGTCCGGCTTGTGCAGGATGCGATCCGGAATTCCAATCTTGCCGACGTCGTGAAGCTGAGCGGCCAGTTCAATCGCTTCCGCCTGGTCTTGAGAAAAGCCGAGCTTCAACGCGATCAGTCGGGCGTATTTTCCGACTCGAATGACGTGGTGGCCGGTTTCGTTGTCGCGAAATTCCGCGGTTCGGGCGAGCGAGAAGATGACCTGTCGACGCGACCGCACGAGTTCCATAGTCCGCGCTTCGACTTCCCGTTCCAGCCTGACCGAGTAGTTGGCGAGGTTGTCAAAGTGAGACTTCGCGGCCAGCACGTTGCGAACTCGAAGTACAAGTTCCGTGGGCTCAATCGGTTTGGAAAGGCAGTCGGTGGCTCCGGATTCGAGAGCCTGCGTCTTGACACTCACCTCGGGAGCCGCCGTCAGGATGATGACGGGAATCGTCGAGAGAACTGCGTCCGATTTCATGAAACGGAGGATTTCCAGGCCACTCACTTCAGGCGTCATCACGTCCAGCAGGACGATGTCGGGTAATTCCTGTTTCAGCAGGTCAAGGACCTGCCGACCATCGGTCGTCGTGACGAAATTCTGGTAGCCGCTGTTCTGAAGAAATCTTCGCACAACGAGCAGGTTGTACGCCTCATCGTCAACGATCATGACTTTCGCGTTGCGAATGAAATCGTCGATGACAGGGACCGTTGTTTTTTCAACTTCGGGCGCGGTCAGGCGGTCCAGCCCCAGGTCGTGGAGCGATTCGTCGAGATTGACCGTTGTTCTGTGGGATGCGGAGCGGCTGGGCATAGCGCCGTCTTTCTGCCGGATCGTAACGGAGAGATCTGCAGCCAAAGAATCCAGAAGGCCCGCCGGAAGCTGCTGCACCAAGTCTGTCTCAGAACGATCGTTCCCGTAGGACAATTGCTTTGTCTGCGATGAGTTTGTCGACCGGTCGATCCGTGCGTGACGACTTTGCGGGAGCGTTGGAAGCACCCCCTGCACACTTCGTCTCTCTTGCGGACGCCATCGGACGCTTCGTCGGAGCATGCAGAGCAACCAGAACGATCCGTGCGTTCCCTCAGCTCCTCGTAACAGTCATGTGGCTTCGCTGAGAGAAATCTGAATCCGATCAGCCAGGCTGTCGATTTCGAGATGCAATTCGTCGATCTCTCCGGTTCGCTGGTGGCCAGCGGAATTCATCAAGGCACATTCATCAAAGCAACTGTGCGGCAAGCACCGACTGAGCTCCGATCGCCCGTCTGTTTCCTGTTCGTGAACCTGTCCGGAGAAGCGTCGTTCACGTGGCGAAGCTTCCCGACGGACTGCCGGGGAATCTCAGAACTTTTCGATCAGGAGTGTTAATACCTCACAAAGACTGCGGTTGAGCGAAAGTCAAAACACCCTGGGAGTTCGTTATGAGCCAGCCACTGACGCGTCGCGACCTGATCCTTCGAAATCTGCGGAGCACCGCGTTGTGGCTGAGCGTGACCGTTCCTGTCTTCGCGGTGACGACTGTGGCCACTTTCGCGACGCTGGGCTGGGGAGCGATTGTGATCGTGCCGTTTGTTGCAGGGCCGATCTATCTGATGTTCGTCGCGGGGCTCAGTCAGAAGACACTGCCGGAAGCGGGCTGGCTGTGGTTTCTCGTCCTGTGTTTTGCCGGAGCTGGCTCAGCATTCATGGGCGTGCTGCTGTACCAGCCGCTGCACGGACTATTTGCCGAGAGCTACGACAGCTGGCTCTGGAGTTTCTCGGTGGCGGGCGGAGCATGGGTCATGCCGACGCTGTTCAACCTGGGATATCTGTTGAGCTTCTCGGACGAGGAATGTGCAATGCTGACTCGCGCTGAGGCAAGGCGCGAAACCAGCGAGCGGCCGCCCGTTAACGTCGAACGCACCGGTTCACGCCGATCTCTGCTCGTTGAATAAGGGAGCGGCACGGCGCAAGCCGACAGGTCAAAGCGCGTTTTCCGATGCAAGACCGGGCGGCTCGCGCCGCTCCGCTGACTAATCGGGTTTTCGCTTTTGCTCAAGCATCCACGGCACAACGCCCTGGGCATCGGCATAGAACTGTGTCCAGGAATTGTGGCCGACTCCGGTGTACTCGGTGTACTTGATATTGCCGCCAGCTTTTGTGATGGCCTCGCACATCGTGCGGGAGCGGACGGGCCAGACGACTCGGTCGGCGTCTCCGTGAGCCGCCCAGATCGGGATGTCCTTCAGCTTTGCCGCCTGAGTGTCGTCGCCGCCTCCGCAGACCGGGGCGACGGCCGCGAACAGTTCCGGGCGTCGCATCGCCAGTTCCCAGCTTCCGTAACCGCCCATGGAGAGCCCGGTCAGGTAGACGCGATCTTTATCGACGGGCAGCGTCTTGATGGATGTTTCCAGAATGGCGATCGCCATCTGCAGGTTGTCTGAAGGCTTGTCGGCCAATGGTGTTGACGTTTTGTCGCCCCAGGGAGCGTTGACCCATTGCTTCCCGTCCCGGCACTGAGGGACCACAACGACACACGGAAATTTCTTCCGCCACTCGGGCTTCGCCATCTGAGTCGGAAAGTGAGGCAGCAGTTTCTTCGGATCGTTGCCCCGCTCACCGGCGCCGTGCAGGAAGAAAATCAGAGGGTACTTCTCGCCGCTCTCGTAGCCGCCTTCCGGAGCGAGGACCAGGTAGCGGAACGGCTCATCTTTGTACTCGCCACCGGTGAAAGTGATCTCCTGAATCTCGAACGCCCCGAGCGTGGAAGTCTGCTGAGCGACCGCCGGTGAGGCGGACTGCAGAACGGTGAGTCCGAAGAACAAAGCGGCGAGCAGCATTCTGGTCATGAGAGAACTTTCCAAAACAGAGCAGGCCTGTTGGCCGTTCAATGGATGATGGACGCACCGGCGCATGGGGAGACAGGCTACGGAATACAGGCTCACTTCGGGAGGCAGCAGGAGCAAGGCAGCGGCGAGACGCTGCACGGTCTCTTTCAGGGAAGAAAACGACGGCAACAAAGACCTGGCTCGTTCCGTCTAAAACGACCGCTCAGAAATCAGCCGGTTGCGAAGCCGGCTCGTTCCCTCTCAACGTGGCAGAATCCTCGGTGTTGCGGGGTCGGAATTGCTCACCGGACGCTCATCGTGACATACATTTCTGCAAGGCCTTTGCGGCCGTTTTGCTGTCACGGTGCGCAGAGAAGTCACGTGAGTCACGATTGGCAGGCTCGCGATTCTGGTTCGGTTAAGAGAGACGTTTCGATGAAGTCAATTCACCCGCCGATTTATGCCCTGGTGGCCGTGAGCTCGTTTGTCCTGGGGGCAACCGTCTTCGGTACGAGGCAGGACAACGGTCCGCCGAGTTCGCCCGAGTGGTTCTCACAATCGCTCGCCGCCGAGGAAGTCAGTTCTGCGGAACCGGCCGATGAACGTGATCCGGAATCCGTCAAGAATCCCGCCGAGGTTGCGGCCGACGCGCGAATCAGCGAACCCGCAACGGTCGTCGCCGAGTCTGCGAACGACGGTAAAGAAACGACCGTTCCCCAAACACCGGCAGGGCACGGACCGATCCTCAAGACGCGACTTGGCGACGTCGAGATCTTTCCGGCCGACAACCCCTGGAACACGCGCATCGACGATCTGCCGGTGCATCCTGAGTCCGGCTGCTGGATCGACTCGATCGGGCTCGGCACGAAACTGCATCCGGATTTCGGGACCGTCTGGCGAGGTGCTCCGATCGGCATTCCGTACGTCGTCGTGCCGTCGGACCAGCCGAAGGTCTCCGTCGCGTTTGAGTACGCCGACGAGAGCGATGCCGGGCCGTACCCGATTCCGCCGAACCCGCCCATCGAAGGCGGGCCGAACGCCGATCCGGACAGCGACCGCCACATCCTCATGATCGATCCGAAAAAGAAGCTGCTCTACGAACTGTTTCAGGTCCTGCCGAACGGGCAGGGTGGATGGCGAGCGGGCTCGGGCGCGATCTTCGACCTGGGCACCAACCGCGTTCGCCCCGACGGCTGGACGAGTGCCGACGCCGCCGGGCTGCCGATCTTTCCCGGCCTGGTCCGCTATGACGAAGTCGCTGCCGGAGCCATCCGCCACGCGCTGCGGTTCACTGTCGAGAAAACTCAGCGCGGTTACATCTTCCCCGCTCGCCACTTCGCCAGCCGATCCAGCGACCGCAGCCTGCCGCCGATGGGTCTCCGAGTGCGACTGCGAAAGGACTTCGACATCTCGCCGTACCCGAAGAGTGTCCAGGTCATCCTGACGGCCCTGAAGCAATACGGCATGCTGCTGGCCGATAACGGCGGCGACTGGTTTATCTCCGGCGTCCCGGACCGCAGATGGAACGACGACGACCTGGCCACACTGAAACGCGTGAAAGGCCGAGACCTGGAATGCGTCGT
>ERZ891418.120-NODE-120-length-27825-cov-7.724019_pt1 | contig 27825 bp, 22 predicted proteins | sample MGYA00521236_ERZ891418 | MGnify/ENA primary metagenome ERZ891418 (study PRJEB32303, sample SAMEA104408696) | aquatic metagenome | biome: Brackish water; feature: Chemocline; material: water | place: Baltic Sea | collected 2014-10-18T10:34:00 | depth 100 m ... | reverse complement strand
GCGATCTCTCAGGAACTCGAAGGCCTGCCTGAGTTTCGGCGCTACGGTGGCTACACGGCGTTCATCGAAGGCTGGGGTCTGTACTCCGAGCGGCTCGGTTACGAGCTGGGTCTCTACAAAGATCCGTACTCGCGATTCGGCCAGTTGACCTACGACATGTGGCGAGCTGTCCGGCTGGTTGTCGACACCGGCATCCACCACAAAGGCTGGACTCGAGACGAGGCGATTCACTTTTTCGCCATCAACGCGGCCAAGTCGATGCACGACATCGAAAACGAAATCGACCGATACATCGCCTGGCCCGGCCAGGCACTCGCCTACAAAATCGGCCAGTTGAAAATCCTGGAGCTGAGAGCAAAAGCCGAGAAGGAACTCGGAGACGAATTCAACCTCTCCGACTTCCACGACACGGTCCTCGGCCAGGGAGCCGTCACATTGAGCGTCCTGGAACGAATCGTCGACGAGTGGATCGCCGAGCAGAAGTAGTCGCCGGTGATCAGACCGTTTCTGAAAGACGCGGCGCGAGACGCGAATCAGGGAGAGGCTGACAAGTTCTGACTTGGGCCTCGCAGAAGTGCTGTAAGAATCGCCTCGGCCCTCGCGTTTTCAGTTGATATTGGAAGCGACTCTGTGTCTGCTTTCCTGTGGCAGTCACAGATGTGGAATTGACCGTTCAGAGAACCTGATGACAGACGCGACCAGTGAAGCGTTTGCCGGAACCGACCGCTATGAGATTACGGGAACGCTCGGCGCCGGCGGGATGGGAGTGGTCTACGACGCTCTCGACCGGGATCGGAATGTGCGCGTCGCTCTGAAGACGCTCAAGACGATCAGCCCGCGGGCGCTGTTTCGATTCAAGCAGGAATTCCGCTCGCTGGCCGGGATCGAACACCCGAACCTGATTCAGCTGCACGAGCTGGTGGCCGTCGGCGATCTATGGTTCTTCACGATGGACTACGTGCCTGGCGTTGAGCTGATGGACTATGTCCGTCCGGCCGCGGTATCGAAGGCTCCGCCTGAAGACGCTCCCACCATCGACGAGCTGGTGACGGAAACGCGTGAGGAATTACCAGCCTCAATTCTTGCTGGCCTTCACGGATCATTCCCGGAACCACGATCGGATGTGGTCTGCCGTCCGAAAACCTCTCTTGAGGGTTGCGATCTGAATCGGCTTCGGAGTTCCTTCTCACAGCTGGCCGATGGTTTATTTGCGCTGCACTCAGAAGGCAAGCTGCATCGCGACATCAAGCCGTCAAACGTTCTCGTAACTGACGAGGGACGTGTCGTGCTGCTCGACTTCGGCCTCATCGCGCAAATGGAGCAGGTCGAGCAACCGGATCAGGCTGAGACGGATACCACCATCGCAGATGAGGTTGCGGACGGAGTGTCCGAGCAGGCGGAACCGGCCGGCATTTATCAGACAATGGATCAGTCTGTGTCAGGCACCGCTGCTTACATGGCGCCCGAGCAGGCGATCCACAGACCGCTCAGTGAGGCCAGTGACTGGTACGCGGTCGGCACGATGCTCTACGAAGCTCTGACCGGGCAGCTTCCGTTTGCGGGCAGCGTGATGGATCTGCTTCGACGCAAAATCCGTGAGCACGCGCCAGACCCGTCCGATCTGATTCCGGATGTTCCCGACGATCTGCGGCTTTTGTGTCTCGATCTGCTGGCCAGAAATCCTGACAACCGGCCGTCGGGGCGCGAGGTGCTCGATCGCCTTTCCGTCAGTCAGCCAGTTCAGACGGACGGCTTTGCCATCTCTGAAAACGTTGCGTTCGTCGGACGCGAATCTCAACTGCGGGCGATGCAGGAGGCGTTTCAAAGTGTCCTCGATGGGCAGACTTCCGTTGTTGAAGTCGACGGTCTCTCCGGGATGGGAAAGAGCACCCTCGTCGATCGCTTTCTGGGTGCTGTCCAGCGCGAGCATCGAGCACTTGTCCTGCGCGGGCAATGCTACGAACAGGAATCGGTTCCGTACAAAGGAATCGACAATCTCGTCGACGAGCTTGCGAAGTTTCTCCTGCGATTGCCGGACGGGCAGGAGGCCGAACTGCTGGTTGCTGATGTGTCGCTGCTCGCGCGGATTTTCCCGGTCCTGAATCAGGTCGCTGCGATCAGCCGGCTCGTCGAGCAAAGCGCCGACGTTGGCGATCCACGGGCGATCCGAAGCCGAGCCTTCGTGGCGTTCGCCGAGTTGCTGCGTCGGATCGGTCAGACGCGACCTTTGATCCTGGCGATCGACGACCTGCAGTGGGGCGACGCCGACAGTGCCATCCTGCTGAACGAATTGCTGCAGTCTGAAGTGTCGTTGCAGATCATGATCGTCCTGGCGTTTCGCGGAGAGTACGTTGACACGAGCCCTTGCCTGAAAGCTCTTCGGCAGGCAGGCTGGCGGCGACGCAGCCGCGCTCGAACGGCGACTTCGCACGGCAGTGCTAACACGGTCAGTCTGGAGACGATTCGACTGAGACCGCTCAGCGCAGAGGATCTCTGCGAGCTTGTTGCCGAAGTCCTTCCGGTGGACCAGTCACTCTCCCAGGCGGAAATCGACCAGATCGTTCACGAGTCTGGCGGAAGCCCGTACTTCGTCCAGGAACTCGTCCGCTGGATTGGATCAGGCCGCGAACTGGCATCGTCCGACAACTCAATCGCCGGCCTCGACGCCGTGTTGTGGGCTCGCGCAAAAGAGTTACCGGACTCGGCGAGACGGCTGCTCGTCGCGGTTGCGATTGCCGGACAGCCGATTTCCATGCGGCACGCGTTTCATGCGAGCGGGCTGGAGCAGCTTGAGCCGCGATCGCTGAAGTCGCTTTACGCCGGCCGTTTCATCCGCTCGACCGGAACCCGGCTCGACGATGAAGTGGCAACGTTTCACGATCGAGTTCGAGAAAGTGTCACTGCGAACGTGGCTATGACGACTCGCGAAAGAGTCTACGCCAACCTCGCGGCTTCGCTGATCACGGACGAGTCGGTCGACCCGGAAATGATCGCCGACTGCAGCTTTCACGCGGGCGATTTTGACACGGCTGGCCGGTATTACGAGAAAGCAGCGCAGAACGCTTCGAACTCGCTCGCGTTTTCAAGGGCCGCTTTTCTGTTTCGTCTGGCGCTCGAACACAGCCCGAAACGCGGCGTGAGCCAGCTTGAACTCCGCCGAAAACTGGCCGATGCGCTCGCGAACGCCGGACTCGGCACAGAAGCAGCCGACGAATACCTCGCCGTGTCGGGGGCTTTCGAGGGCCGTGAGCAACTGTTGCTGGAAGGCCTGGCGGGGTTTCACTACTGCACCGGGGCACGAATCGGCCGCGGTCGCCGTCTACTGCAGAGCACGCTTCGTCGAGTCGGCATCCGGCTGCCGGATTCACCGATCGGAGCAATCATCGCGCTCGGTCGGGAACGCACGCTTCAATGGCTCCGCGGGAACAATTTTGAATTGCGGACCGTCGACGAAGTGGACCCTCAGGAACTGCTCAGAATCGACATTGCCTGGAACGCAGCCAAAGCTCTGTCGCTGTTCGACACGATTTCCGGCGCGAGCATCCTTGCGAAAGCTTTGCGGCTGGCTCTGAAATGTGGTGAGCCCAGACGGATCGCAACGCTGCTTGCCTGGGAAGCCACTCTCCTTGTCTGCTCACGATTCCGTTTCGAAATACGGCAGGGCGAAGAGATGTTGAAGCTGGCCCATAAAGTAGCCAGTCAGACAAACGATCCCTACTGCGCCGGAATGGTTGAGCTGGCAGAATCGGCCTCGAGAATGTGCACCGGTGATTCTGACAAAGGTGTCCGGCATGCTGTCGCCGCAGATGAAATATTCCGCAATCAGTGCACGGGAGTTGCCTGGGAACGCGACTCGTCACAAATGTTTCACACCTGGTCACTCATGTGGCGCGGCCTCTACACAGAGCTTGGCCCGTTTGCAGAGGCTGCGGTTGTGGAGGCTCAGGACCGGGGCGATGTGTACGCTGCAACAAGTCAGGCCGTTATGGCCCTCGCCGTGGCGAGACTTGCTTCAGGCGACCCGGACGGTGCTGAGCGAGGCGTCGAACTGAACCTGGCACGCTGGTCGAGAAGTGGCTCTCATCTCCCGTACCTGCTTGCCGCATGCTCTCGCTCAATGATCAGCATTTATCGTGGGCGTCCGGAAGATGCTTACGATGGTCTGGCAAATGACTTTCGTGCAGTAAAACGAGCACTCCACCTTGAGGTACGGATCCTCGAAATTAACTACTACGGATATCGAGCCCGCGCCGCAGCAGCAGCGCTGTTTGACGATCCTGACCGAACGGAACTTGCCATCACCGCACGTCGCGACGCGAAGAGACTGTCCGGAATGAAAGTTGCCTGGGTCACGGCGCAGGCGGATGCCGTCCTGGCAGCACTCGCTTCGATGAGTGGTCATCCCGACAAAGCGATGAGTCACCTGCGAAGCGCGATCACTGGATTCGACAGCGTGAAGATGGAGTCCTTCGCAGCAGCATGTCGAATTCGCCTCGGAGAACTTCTTCAGAACGGCGAGGGCGACGCGATGCGACGACGCGGCGAGGAATGGATGCGAAGGCACAATGTCGCAGAAATCCCACGCATGATTGATGTGCTCGTGCCCGGCTTCGAGGATCCTCGCAGCCTGTGACTCCCTGGGAGAGTCATGCGACAGACGCGGCGGTCAAAGTTCCACGTCACCCAGCTCGCTCAGCAGGCTCGACGGATCGATCTCCAGTGTCGGTGTTGTCATTGTGAATGCCTGATCGACGGTCGTTGCCAGGCTGATTCGCGTGCTCATGTTTGCTTCGCGCAGTGCATCCGCGGCGGCACCTTTCGCTCCGGCCAGAATCAGATTCAGACCTCGCTCGCCAAGTTTCGAATGCGCGGCGAGAAGCAGTGAGATTCCACCCGCGTCAACTTCATTGACCTCACTCAGGTCGAACACGACAACTCCTGTGGCACCGGAAATCTGGTTATGAAGCGTCGGCCCGACTTCGAGAAGATCCCACGTTGTGAGGTTTCCTTCGAAAGCAATCACCAGAACTTCATCGCGTTTGGATTCTCTAATCTTCACGTGACTTCCCTTTGTGGTGTCGTTTCGAATCTACGTGCCGGACGGTATCGCGTCCTGAAATGCCGGGGAAGGGCAGTCGCCCGGAGACGACTCATCATGAAGTCTATTCTTGTTCTGCCTGCAATCTTCAGTGTCGGCGTGACTCAGACCCACGCTGCTGAGGCGACCCGGCCCAACATTCTGTTCATCTCTGTCGATGATCTCGGTCACTCCACTCTCTGTTGTCGGGGGTCGGCGTCACTCACCAGCGGAATGCTTCTTCGCTTCGGCAAGCCGAATGTCTTCCTGCCGGTATCGCTCGTTGAGTTCCAGATCGAAGAGCGGATGGTCGTCGGCGATCTTCGCTTTGCGGTGCCGGGACTGGCACCGGTAGCAGACCAGCACGTCCGGCATCGCAACGTACAGGACGAGGTCGATCGCGGCAAAAAAGAGCAGAATGCCGATCGCCCAGACCACCTCCATCTGCCACCAGGCGATTGTGCTGAGGATGGCTCCGGCCGCGACCATCAGCAGACCCAGCCCCTGCGGAAAATCTTTCTGCCGCCAGAGATCGTTATTGCCGCACGCCAGACAACGCTGCGGAGCCTCGCCGTCAATGTCCGATTCCGCGAACGTTCGATTCCAGTCGCACTCCGTGCAGTCGAGCCTGCGAATCGTCGCGCTGACGTCGCGATAGTTGAGGCGCTGGCAGTTCGAGCACTGATAAACGATCTGCATGGACTATTTCTTAAACGGGTAACTGAAGTTCGCGGCGCAGCAATGCGCCGGTCATCTCACCGATGAAGGCCAGGATGACTCCGACGAAAAGAACTCCCGTCGCCGACTGTGTGTTTTTGTATTTCAGAATCCGGTGCACCATCCAGCACACCGCGAGCGGTCCGAAGATGCCTCCCAGTAAAGTGAGACTCAGCCAGATCGCGTACGTCGAATTCCACTGATCGGTGACCTTCGTCTGAGCAGAACTCAGCGGCCAGCAGGCCATCGTAACAACGCCCAGCAGCAGCTTGGATCCGGTCACTCCACCCAGCCACAGGTTGACTCGATTGAGAGGCGTCGTCGTCATCGAGGGAGCCGTCAGGTACCAGTGGCCAAGCAGCATTCCGCCGACCGTCGTCCCTGAAACAAGTGCCGTCGTGAGTTCGCTCAGCCAGAACAGATTGCCGTGCAGCGTGCGAAACTGACTTATCGAAACCGACGCAAGGACTGCGGTGACTCCGGATCCGAGTGCAATCGCAAACGCGTATCGTGTGCCGGCCGCTCTCCGTTCCAGCGTCCACATGATGGATCCGAAAAATGACAGCAGCGCGAGGACACCTCCGGATATTTGAATTGTGCCTCGACTCAGCGCAGGTCCTGCCTCGCCCGCGGCTTCAGGGATCTGTCCCGAAGCCAGCGCCGCGAGCACTGCCAGGCCCAGCGTGACCAGCATCTGAATCCGGAAAAAGCCCGAAGTGACTTCACGGCGCGGCATGACGCACCAGACAAAGCTCATCCCGAAAATCAGTCGCAGAGCAAACTGGGTAATCATAAGGCTGGAGTTCGGATGGACAGACGTGAAGAACTCTGAAAGAAGAACGTAGCGAACCGTCCCGAATGGGGGTATTCTCAGGCCGCGTTGGAAACGCGTTTTCTCAATTGTGGTGCCGACGCCCTCGGCGCTCAAACGACAGACCGACTCGCCTTCCCCAGCTTCTGAATCTGCACCAACTGATGATCTCCCGCCCCGCCATCCGGGTGCTCCTCATTGAGGACAGCCCCACGGACTCCGAGCTGATTCAGATTGGCCTCGAAGATGTCCGCACCGCACAGCCGAGTTTCTCATCGAAGCCGCTGAGTCGCTTGCCGAGGGCTTTGAGTGCCTTCGCCTGAATTCGTTCGATGTGATCCTCGTCGACCTCAGTCTGCCTGACTGCAGCGGCATCGAAACCTGCGTCCAGGTTCACGACCGGGCTCCGGGGGTGCCGCTGATCGTGCTCACCGGTCTCGACGACGAAGAAACCGCCCTGGAGGCCATGAAAGTCGGAGCCCAGGACTACCTCGTCAAGGGTCAGATCGGGGGCGGTATGCTGCCGCGCTCAATCCGGTACGCGATCGAGCGACAGCGGGCTGCCGAAGAGCAACGCAAGTCCGACGAGCGAATGCGGCTTCTCACTGAGCAGCTTCCCGCCGTGCTCTGGACGACCGATACCAACCTGCGGCTGACGGAGCCATCGACGCATTTTCTGGCGAGCGATTCGAATCCGTGCGCAGGAATGCGGCTTCACGATTACTTCGAAACGGAAGACGACAACTTTCCGCCGATCAAAGCTCATCGTAAGGCGCTCGAAGGTGAGTCCGTTTCTCTCGATTTTCGATGGAAGGGCCACAGCTACTCAGTCCACGTTGAACCGCTGCGTGACGCCGCGCTGAAGATCATCGGCACGATCGGCATCTCGCTCGACGTCAGCACGCAGACGCGGCTGCAGTCGGAAGTGAACGCCGCGAGGCTCGTCCAGCAGTCGCTGTTTCCAGACGTTGCTCCAACGATTCCTGGCTTCGACATTGCAGGAGCCGTCTTCCCGGCGGAAGAAACGGCCGGAGACTATTACGACTTCATTCCGATGCCGGACAACTGTCTGGGACTCGTCGTTGGAGACGTCACTGGCCACGGTCTTGGACCGGCACTGCTAATGGCGGAACTGCGGGCGTACCTGCGAGCCCTCGCGTCGTCGCGTCCGCATGCGGGAGAAATCCTGATGCTGGCAAATCGATTTCTGGCCGGAGACCTGGAAGATCACCGTTTCGTGACCCTGTTTTTCGTACGGCTGGACATCGCTCAGCGATCATTTACGCATGCCTCAGCCGGCCACTGCGCGTATCTCATCAAGGAGTCCGGCGAAGTCATCCACCTGAAGAGTACCGGCCTGCCGCTGGGGCTGATTGCTGACACAATTATCAACACCAGTTTCCCTCAGGATCTGGAGCCGGGAGACGTCCTGTTCATCCCGACCGATGGCATGCAGGAAGCTCACACGAAGTCAAACGAACTCTTTGGACTCGACCGGCCCCTGGATGTTGTCAAAAACAACCGGGCCAAATCATCCGCAAAGATCATCGAGATGCTCCGCCAGGCCGTGTGCGAGCATGTCGGGTCGGAGAACACGCCAGATGACATGTCTGCGATCATCGTCCGTTGCCTGGATCCCGGCGATCAATAGGTCCGGCGAAGAGTCTGTTGCTCGGCTCGGCCGGCAGGTCGAAGCAGCGCACAAAAAAAGCGGCACAGTCGACGATGGAAAACTCGGACTGTGCCGCTCAGGTTTCTCTCAGAGACTACTCGATCACAATGCTCAGCCAGCCAGCATTCGGTCGGACTTGAGTGATGGAAAAGTCGACCGGCCCTCCCTGTTTTCGTTTCAGATCGAAGTTGCGATCGATTTTTCGTGTCGGCAAAGCTTTCTGAATCTTTGACCGAACAATGCCAGCTCGAGCGATCTGAACGACCGCACTGTCTGGTCGCTCAACGGGAGCGACCGATACGTCGCCCGCAGCGAGAACCAGATCGCTGCCTTCGATCGCGAAGGTCAAAGGCACACTGATCAGTTGCGTCGGAATTGTCTCGTCGTCGGTCTTCAGGCCAGCCTGAAGAAGCAGAGTCAGCTCGCCCGAATCGATACGGACCCGGATGAAGTCCTTTTCCGGAAAGACAAACTGTGTTGGATCAGACTCTTCACCGTCACTTTTTTTCAGGTTGATATCTCTTCCAAGAAGCTGCTTCAGAGCCGCGGAAATTTCTGCCACCAGTTCGTCTTCATTCAGCGTCCGTCCGCCCAGCGGAAGCAGGGCCAGCGAGTTGTTGATGAGTGATTCGTGCAGATGAATGGCGACGCCTCTGGCACTCGTCGTTGAGAACGTGGGGTCGTCGCCGCCGAGTTCCGTTTCGCTCATCTGTCGCGTGCTTGCCCACAACTCGGTATCGCTTGTTGTAAAGCTGCGGGCTGTCGGAAACATCTTTGCTTCGTGCAGCTTCGGAATGATGTCATTCTTCAGTGCGTCCGAGTGCTTTTTGAATTCCGCTTCGACTTCACTGTTGAACTCAGGCAGAACGCGCGTGGTGACCCGGTCTCTCGCGATGGCCTCCGAACGACCTTTTCGGTCGGCCACTTCGCCGCGGGCGATGGAGTCTGCAATGCCACCAAAGATCGGAATCGAGCTGTACTCGGTCCGGACACCGGTTGTGGTGTTGTTAGCGTTGACCGAGATTCTGGCGGGAGCTGTAGCGAATTTGTCACCATCAAAGTCGACGGCTTTCGTCACGTAAAATGTGTGGTAACCAGACGTGTTCACAGTGGCCTGGTCCGTCACGCCGATAGTCTGAGTCTGGGTGGCTCCCCGCAGCGTCATGTAGAACGCGATGGAATCTTTGCTTGGTATCAGGTCAATTCCCGGCGTCGCAGTCGTTGTCTGATTACCAGACACGTTGGCCCCGAGAATGAAGTCCTTGACAGGTCCGTTGTCTGTGTGGTCGTAGCCGATGACTTTGTTGAGGAACTTTTCGGAAGCAACAACGCGGAAGTTATAGTTGAAGTAGTGAGACGCGAGAGCTGCTCCCACAGCTGCTCCACCATCGCCCGCCTGTTTGCGGACTTTGAGGAACGCCGCGCGGACTTCGGCAGCTGAGGCTGACGTCTGCTCTTCTTCACAGGTCTCAAGCGAATCAACAAGGCTTGCCAGCGTTGCGCGAAGCTCCGCCTGATTCACAACCGGAGCTTCTGTCCGGGCAAGAGCGATGTAGCTGTCGAGGCTGTCCTTGAGCTGGACGAACTGAGTCCGCTTAATAAAGTCACGTTTCGCCTGGTCTTCAATTGCGTCCGCATTGGCCAGTTTCGTGTGAACTGCCGAAAGAACGTCCATCGAAACCGACCCGCCGGAGATCGCTCGAACCTGATCGGCCTTGACGTACTTCAGCCAGGGGCGGCCATTGCGAATGTCCTTCGTCAGCCAGTTGTCGAGATTGTCGACCGCGCCGACGACGGCTTGGCGGGCTGCTCCGACCCGCTCGTTGTGAGCGGTCGCCGGGTTGACTTCCAGTGTGGCAACGATCGCTTCGGCCAAAGTGACGCGCCGGTTCAGCCGCGTGTGCATCCGAACCAGCGGTTCATAAATGGAGCGGTATCGGCGGTCGGCGAGAGCTTTTTCCATCGTGCTGAGTTTTTTTCGCAACACAGCCAGCGAGGCTTTCTGGGCCTCCAGGTTGAGGTCTTCCTCCTCGTAAAACTTTGCGACTTCCTGGGAGACGTCGGTGCCCCAGGCTTTCCAGCTGTCGCCAAGTTCGAGGAATTCATCCTCGTAAAGACCGGCGGGGACTTCGAGTCGCAGGATTCCCCGCAATCCTCCCCCGGCGGCAGCGTCCTGGGCCAGGCTTGACGCTGGACCGAAAGAAACGGCCACGGTGAGCGTCGCGGCAGCGGCACCCAAAAGGAAAGTGTGCCTCCGGTGGAGGCGGTTCTTCGAGCACTTCATCTGGTCACTCCATTCCCGCAAAGCGGCGGGCCACGTTGAATTGAGTCGCCCTCCAGGCGAACACTGTCTGGATTGGTCTCAGTGACGGCGGCTGCGTGAGCCCGTGCGGCACCGATCTTGATGAGGCAACGGACCGCCGGCCGAGTCAGCAACTCGACGGGATCATCCAAAAGCCCCCTTCTCCCGCAGTCTAGTCGTGCCGTCCATATGCCGCAATTGTCAATCGTTGCCGCAAACTCGGCTATTTTGTTCCCAGGCAGTAGAGCATTTCCTGTCGAGGCTCGCTGCCAGACTCAACGACCCGCATGAAGATTCGGTCGTGACAGTACGTCGGGGTTGCGAAGACGCCCTCGCCGAGTTTGTTCTCCGCGAGACTCTCGAATCCGTCAGGGCTCGCTTTGAAGACGAACGTCGAACCCTCTTCATTGGTCGCGAAAATGCGGTTGCCAACCTGAACGGGCGATCCGTTAAACGTGCCGCCGAGACGCTCTTTCCAAAGCTCCACGCCGGTGTCCGACTTCCAGCAGTAAACAATGCCTGCATCGGCCACGCCGTAGAGATGGCCATTGCTGACGAGCATTGACGGCACGTAAACGCGGGTTTTGTTTTCCCACACGACTTTGCCCGAGCCGTCGGCCTTCACGGCCGCGATGTGATTTTTCGGGTAGCCACCGGTCGTATAAATGTGCGTTCCGTCAGTCACCGTTGAGCTCACGCATTCGGTCGTTGCTCCCGGAAACTCCCAGAACTTCTCCCCGCTTGTCGGATCGAAGCTCGACACCAGATCGCAGCCGGTCAGTAAAAGCTGATCGCGGCCGCCAATTGTCAGGATGATTGGCGAGGGGTAATTCGGCGTTTTCGGACGGTTGCTTTTCCAGGCGATCATCCCGTTCGCCCGGTACAAAGCCGCGACGACTCCGGTGCCGCCTTTGTTGTCGGATGTCACGATCACGTGCATCCCATGCACGGCGGGTGAGGACCCGTATCCCTGGTGTACGGTGTAGTCGGAAATCTTCTGCTGCCAGATCAGCTGGCCATCCATTGTGAGGGCGGTCGTATGAATCGCGTCTTTATTGAGGAAGTTGACGAAGACTCGCCGCCCGTCGCTCGCGACCGACGAAGAAGCCTGGGAACTCCGCTTGTTGCCCTTCTTCGTGAGGCCGCCCTTGTGGACGTCGGTCTTCCAGACGAGTTTGCCCGAGTCATGGTCGAAACACAGGACGGACTGAACCTCAGCTTTCTCATCGGCGGTCGTCAGGAAAACGCGATTGCCGACGACGATCGGCGAGCTGTGTCCTCGCCCCGGCACAGGAGCTTTCCACAGCACGTTCTTCTCGCTGCTCCACGTGAGCGGCGGCGTCTGATGAGCATCGGCGATGCCGTCGCGATTGGGACCTCGCCACCACGGCCAGTCCGTTTCGGAAACTTCGATCGGTCCGGTATCGCGCTCCAGCCGAGTTTCCTGCGCAGAAAGATCGCGGGAGCTGATGAGAAAAAGGCACGCCAGCATCGGCAGGACGGGCAATCGCAATGTGGTGAGGCGAGTCATCAGGCGGGTCCACGGAAGGCTGGCGAACGGGGGCCGATATTCTAAGCCCGCCCGCGGGAAGTCGAACAGCGTTCGCAGGACAGCCAATGAACCTGGCGTGAAATGTCTTGCCGCGTTGAGTTTTTCTCGAAGCCAGACCTCTCCATACTGCGAAATCTCTCGCCCGCGATCGATCGCTTCCTCAACCAGACCGGAACTATGAGCACCCATTTCAAGCGACTTTTTGCACTGCTCGCCTGCCTTCAATTTGTCTCCGCGATTGCTCCGCCACTCGCCGCCGCAGACAGGCCGAACATTCTGTGGATCCTCTCTGAGGACAATTCCATCCACTACATGCGGCTTTACGGCGATCCACTGGGCGCGATGCCGAATGTCGAGAAGCTGGCCGCGGGCGGGCTGACATTCAACCACGCGTTTTCAAACGCGCCGGTCTGTTCGGTGGCGAGGACGACTCTGATGACGGGCATCCTCGCGCCGCGAGTTGGCTTTCAGTACCACCGCAAATCGGAGCTCGCGAATCTGCCGCCAGGAGCAAAGATGTTTCCGGCGTACCTCCGCGAGGCCGGTTACTACGCGACGAATAATTCGAAGAAGGACTACAACGTCGTCGAGGGAACGGTCTGGGACGAGTCCTCACCCCAGGCGAGCTGGCGGAAACGACCGGACAAAAGCCAGCCGTTTTTCCACATGCAGACGACCGGAGTGTCTCACGAGAGTTCGCTGCATTTTTCAACGGAGCAGATGAAGCAGCCGACCGTCACGAAACCGGAAGACGTCAAGCTGCCACCGTACTTTCCGGACACGCCGACGTTTCGCTACACCCAGGCTCGCTACAACGACCGCATGCGTGAGGTCGACGTTCAGGTCGGAAAGATTCTCGACCAGTTGAAAGAAGACGGGCTCGCTGAAGACACGATCGTGTTTTACTTCGGCGACCACGGCGGAGTCCTGCCTCGCAGCAAAGGCTACGTTTACGAATCCGGACTGCACGTGCCGCTCGTCATTCACGTGCCAGAGAAGTGGCAGAAGCTGATCGACCGCAAGCCGGGAACTCGACCGGACGGCTTCGTCAGCTTTATTGACTTCGGCCCGACCGTGCTGAACCTCGCCGGAGTCGACGTGCCCTCAACGATGGACGGAAAACCGTTTCTGGGTGAGGGCGTTTCCGTGAAGGAAGTCGAATCTCGAGACACGACCTTCGGCTACGCGGATCGCTTCGACGAAAAATACGACCTCGTCCGCTCGCTTCGAAAAGGCAGATTCAAATACATCCGCAACTACCAGGCGTTCTACCCGGACGGTCTGCAGAACAACTACCGTTACCGGATGCTGGCGTACGCCGAGTGGCGTGAGCTGTACCGGCAAGGCAAGCTCAACGATGTGCAGAAGCAGTTCTTTCAGGCTCGACCTGTCGAGCAGCTTTTCGACATCGAAAAGGATCCTCACGAAGTCCGGAACCTCAGCGCCGACGCCGATCACCAGGAAACCCTCAAAGAGCTCCGCGCTGAGCTGCAGGCCAGAGTCAAAGGTCTGCCGGACCTCAGCTTTTATCCTGAGCCCGACATGGTGAAGCGAGCTCTCAACGATGGAGCGGCTTTCGGGCAGGCTCACAAAAAGCAGATTGGCCGGCTGGTCGACATCGCCGACCTGTCACTGCTTCCGTTCAGCGAGGCGGAGCCGAAACTGAAAACAGCACTCAAGTCGAAGGACCCCTGGGAGCGTTACTGGGCACTGATTTCCTGCAGTTGCTTCGGCGAGAAAGCGAACTCGCTTGAGTTCGACACTCTGCGTCACCTTGACGAATCGAACCTGCTGGTGCGAGTTCGCGCCGCGGAGCTTCACGGAATTCTCGGCGTGCTCAACCCGGATTCGACGATTGCCGACGCGCTTTCGAAATCTGAATCGCCGGTCGAAACGCTGCTCATACTGAACACGGTCGTGTTTCTCCAGGACCGCGATGAAGGCCGGAAGGTGAAGCTTGACCTGAAGCAGATCCGATCGCAGGGTGGCGAGGTCGCACGCCGTCTGGAGTACCTCGGACTGAAACCGCCAACCAGCGGCAAAGGCGGCGTCAAACGCGGGACGGCGAAGAAGAAAAGTTGATTAAAGAAGATCAGCCGGCAGACCCAGGTGAGGATGTCGGGGCGAGATTCGCGCTCAACCAGTTTTCGCAAGACATTGACAGACGGCTCGCCGCGTCGGCTGTAATGGTCGGGATGTCGTTGTAAGTCCCTGCGACCATGACACTTCCAGCTCGCGCTGCTGGCGGACCGCTCGGCATTGATCGCGTCGTTGCCCTTCGCTCTTCACTGATCTGGATATTCCATTATTGCACTTGCAAAATGTGGCCATCCAGTTACGGTGCCTTGGAACCACAGCTCTCTCTCGTTGAGAAATTGCGACATGAAGAACCTCAGGATCACACGCGAAGTCTTTGGAGAGGATGCTCAGGGAAGAACATTCACAGATGTGATGAACGATTCCGAGCAGCCTCTGGATGTCGTTCTGGAGTTTTTCAGTGACCCGGATCGACAACGTCGCATGGAAGAATCGGAGATACATCATGACCGTTCTCCGATGGCTGGCGTGGTGCGGGAACTGGAGGCTCAGCCGGAGGTCAATGCGTTTCTTCTGGGAGTGCATGCGAATCGCAGTAAGCGACTGCGGCAGGCCATTGGAGTTGTGGTGCGGATGATCATGGTGAGTCGCGGCTGGAAGAAAACCGGTCGCAAGGGCTCGTTGGGAGTACGTGCTGCGAAGACCAGCACTCCATCGCCTTCTCACAATACAGGCGGTCTGGCGTTCTGGTTTCTGCGGTCTGAGCGCTACGAACTGGAAGAGGGGATGCCTTTTCAGTCGGCTCAGGTTCGTTGTGCTGAACTGGATTCCGCTCAGTCGCAGGCAGCGACTGCTGAGAGTGTGAGTAGCGGTGCCGAGAGGAAAGATGGTGCAAAACGCACCGCTCCCCGAACGGCTGCCGCGAAGGCGAAAATGGAATGACAAACATCGCCGTGGAATCGGCACGCGATCTGGAAGCCGGAGTGACCGTGATTCGACTTGAGCGGGATTATGGCTCGACACAGTTCCTGAAGCTGGTTCGACTGGAAACACAACTGCACTCAGCGCTGGATGCATCACCACGAGCACTTCTACTTGATCTGAGTGATACGGCTTTTATTGGTGCGGCGTTCCTGAGTGTGCTTATTCGCTGCTGCACGCGATCGACAATTTTGAGCTGCCGCTTCGCATTGTGCGGAATACAGAATTTCCCTGCTGATGTCGTCTCGATAACGCATCTCAGCACGACCTGGCTGACGTTTACCTCGCAACAGATTGCCGTCGAAGCCCTGACCTTGCCTTTGGTGAACCGACCATCGACGGGGCCGCGGCTGAATGATGGATAAGTGCTCGCAGCGAGCGTTTGAGTCCCCTTCCGGACAGATATGGTCCGACGGCCCTGGCCAGGGTCGCCTGGCGGAAACGGTTCCAGGAGGGGATTTTTCTCGCTCTATGAAAGGGTCGCTTACCCGGGCTCGCTTAGCCCGGATTTATGGGAGACGCTCCGGCCCGGCAGTGATTGGCTGCTGGTTTCCGTGGTGATTTCCGCTACTGGCAAAGGAGTCTGCCATGCTTGTACTGAGCCGAAAGTTCGATGAAAGCATTTGTATTGGCGACAGTGTCACGGTCACGGTGTCAGGCGTTCACGGAGGTCGAGTCCGAATCGGGATCGATGCTCCGAAGGAAATTTCCATTCTGCGAGCAGAGCTGAATTCGCCCGCTGCTGATGACGTCGTTGCAACGAACGTCAATCGGAATGCCGTGACAGACTGGGAATCAGAAGGCGGCGGTGTGCTTCCACCACATGTTGTCGCGTAGAACGTGAAAGAACGGACAGGGTAAAGTCCACTTCGGGTCTAAAAACTCGTTGCGACAGCCAATCCTGGTAGCGGCGCGGCGCGAGCCGCCCGGTTTTGCATGGTAAAATGCGCTCAGACTGGACGGCTAACGCCGCGCCGCTACTTTTTCAACGGGCTGCTGACTCCCAACACTGGTGTCTCTGCAGACCTGGTCAAGGCGGGTGTCTTCGATGCGCCCGAAGTCGTTCGATGTGCCCTCGAAAATGAGGCCCGTCTCCTCGCAGGGCGAGGCTCCTGCTGAGCTGCAGGCACTCACGAGACCCGACTCAGTTCAGATCGAGTCCGCGTTCGGTGAGAGCCGCTTTCCACTCAAGGTGTCGGCGAATGATGTCCGCCGCTTCTTCCGCGACGGAATCGAACTTGTCCTTGCCGCGCGGTGGAATCAGAGCTTTCCGGGCAATTTCATTCGCATTGGCCGTCGACATGACAGCCGTGTCGTTGGCTTCCGCCGGGTCCGGTTCGTCCTCGGCCAGCCAGTTTGTGATGCTGTCGTCTGAGGGACCCGGACTCGGAAATTCCTCGGGAGGAGGCTCTGGCAGATCGGGCCGCAGAGTTTCCATTTGAAACAGCATCGGGCCGACCCGGAGAATGTCACCGGGTTTCAGGATCGACTCCTGCTTCACTTCCACATCGTTAATGAACGTTCCGTTGCGACTCCCCAGATCGTTGACGCGAATCTCGTCTCCGGACACCAGCAGCGTGCAGTGTTGCCGACTGACCTCGTGCGTGTTGAGCCGCACGGCGCAGTCCTCGTCGCGACCGACGACGACGGTCTTTTCCGGAAGATTCAGCCGGGCACCTCGATGACGTCCGGTCAGAATGACAAGCTTCGCCAACGCCACTCTCCGCATAATCACTCGAAATATTCTATGACGGCATCACCGCGCGATCAGCCGCGGTACGGTCGAGTTTCAATCATGAAATGGAACAATAATCGGCTCGCCGCAATCCGGGCAGGTCAACGTCCTGCCTTTGTGTGTGGGGCTCACCTTGAACTTCTTTCCGCAACGACAGTCAAAACGAATCCGCTTTTCATCGCGTGGCTTTTTGAGATGCGTCCGTTCCCACACCTGCTGAGCAATATTTTGAATCGTATCGAGCAGCACGTCTGCGTTGAACGGTCGCGTCATGTAGCCGTCGGCCCCGACTCGTGCTGCCAGCTTCCGTGATTCCTCAAAGACAATTTCCGTCAGGACGAGAATCGGAACCGAGTCGTTCTGCTGTTTCATCCGGTCACAGATTTCGAAACCGGTTTCGCCTTTCAGGATGAGCCCCAGAATCACGAAGTCCGGCTTGTACATTGAAAAGCCAGAGTGAGCCTGGCCGCCATCCTTCGCCGTTTGAACCAGGTAGCCACGGTCTCGTAGAAGGTTGCTGAGTTCCGTGCGTCGCTCCTCGTCGCCTTCGACAACCAGAATCCGATGCGCGATGGCGCCAGCGGTTTCAGACGAGGCAAGTGGTTCGATCATCAACAGCTTCTCCGGCCAGGACTGCCGAGCCGCATCTCCCGGCAACGTTCTTCATCGTATTTTAATACTGGCCGATTCTGAACCCTGAATCCGATTCACCTCCCGATCAGACAACCCGGTAAAGCTGTTTGAAGCTGCTGAAATTGCTCGTCATTCAGGTTCGTCTGAACAAGTGCAAGTGTCCGCAACTGCCGCATCCGGGCGAGTGCCTGAAGGCTGTCTGCATCCAGCATCACTCCGTTGAGAGCCAGATCGCGCAGCGAAGGCACTCGCGTCAGATGGCCAATCCCGACAGAGCTGACATCGGTGTAAGAAATATCGAGCGACTCCAAATTCCCAAATGAGTCCAGTATTGCCAGATCACGATCAGACAGATCAGCCGAAGTGAGTACGAGTGCTGTGAGCTCCGGGAATTCGGCGAGCGTCGTCCAGAAATCGCCTGGCAAAGAAGCGTCTGTCGCGTCGACTCGCGACACCTTCCCCGCAACGTTGAGCTGCGTGGCGATCCCGGCTGCCGTGAGTGATGCGGCGGCATCCTGCTGGGGATCGCGGCAGCCCAAAAGAGCAATACACGCGAGAAAAGCAACTGAGAATCTGAAAATCGCCCGCATTTTGCTGTCCTGTTTCGACGCATCCGACCGGGATTCCCAACACCGCACGCAGCGGAGTTCGGACAGCGGCGAGTACCGGAATCTTCCTGACGATGGTCGGAAACGTCGTCCGACGCGGCACTCGCGCCGATGCCGAAACCGCGTCAAAACTTCCGTGTAGGCCGAATCGAGGGGCCAAGAATATACTCCGAAGCACTGTACCAGGCGGAACCGATTGAACTGATGACTGAATCTCGACGGAGTCGAGTTTTTCCGAAGGAATGGACCATGCGAATCATCGCCGTGATGAACCAGAAAGGGGGCGTCGGCAAGACGACCACCAGCGTCAACCTTGCCGCCGGACTGGCCCGGAAGGGAAAGAAGGTCCTGCTGATTGACCTCGACCCGCAAGGCCACGCGTCGCTGCATCTGGGTGTGGATGCGACTCCGGACGTCCCGACGATTTATGATGTGTTCTCGCAGGCGAGGACACTGGGCGAAGTGCGGCACATGGTCTCGGAGAAACTTTTCGTCGCGCCGTCGAATGTCGATCTCGCCGCGGCTGAAGTCGAGCTGGTCGACTCACCGATCCGAGAGGTCGTGCTGCGGGACTCGCTGGAACGACTGACTCGGGCCGAGCCGTTTGATTATGTCATCATGGACTGCCCGCCGTCGCTCGGCGTATTGACGGTCAACGCGCTGACGGCAGCTCACGAAGTTTTGATCCCGCTGCAGCCGCACTTTTTCGCGTTGCAGGGGCTGTCCAAACTGCTCTCCACGACGGCTCTTGTCTGCCGTCGTCTGAACCGGAACCTGCGAGTCACCGGCGTCGCGCTGTGCCTCTACGAAACCGGAACGCGACTGGCCGCGGACGTCTGCGACGACCTCCGGGAATTCCTGAAGCACAGCGACCCGGACGCTCCCTGGGCCGCGGCAAAGATCTTCGAATCGCTCGTGCGGCGAAACATCAAGCTTGCTGAGTCTCCCAGTTTCGGGCAGTCAATCTTCGACTACGCTCCGAAATGTTCCGGCGCCGAGGACTACGCCGCGCTGGTTGAGGAAGTCCTCGCGATGGAGCGGCCGGCGCTGAAGGAAACTGTTTCCGTCCGGAGGCCGCTGACGAATTCCGTTCCGCTCCCCAGAGCCGCCTGAGCCGCAAGCAAAAGAATCGTCGACTTCACGCTGCGATTCGAATTGACTCGTCCAGAGTTCCGTCGATGCCGAGCGATTTTCGATACAGCTCGGAATAGGCAGCCGACACGATCGTCAGTTCGAACCGCTGCTTCATGAGCTCGTAGCTGCGTTGTCCCATCTCCCGCCGACGTTCGGGCGACTGCAGCAGCTTCAGGACGGCCTCCGTCAAAGCGTCCGCACTTTGTGGCTTGATCAGAAAACCGTTTTCGCCATCGAGCACGGTTTCGCGACAGCCTGGCGTGTCTGTCGTGATGAGCGGCAGTTTGAGTGCCCCCGCTTCGAAGAGGACTCGCGGAATGCCTTCTCGCAGGTACGTCGGCAACGCGAACACATCGCTGATCGCCAGCAGGTCCGGGATGTCGTGTCGCAGCCCGAGCCACTGGACATCGGCATTGCCGTCAAGGATCGACGCGGAAACGGCCATCGGGCCATTCGTCACGGCCGGGCCGATCAGCAGAAATGCGGTGTCCGGCCGTTGTTTGCGGACCGCGGCGGCCGTCGCGGCAAACTCATCGACACCTTTCACTTTCATCAATCGTGAGACCATCGTGACGACGGTTTTCCCGTGAAGATTGAGCTCGGTGCGGAGTTCGTCAAGAACCTTCGGCGAGCTGCACTGCAGGGCGAGCCCGTCCACGTCGATCCCCGATCCGTAAATCAGTCCGACTTTGTCGACCGGAGACAAACCGTTCTCGACGAAGTAGACGAGATCGTCGGGGTTCTGAAAGATCGTTGACTCGCAGACGTTTCGAATTCGGCGATGCTGAAACCGGAAAGCGGCCTGCATCGCTCGATACAGCAGCGTGTCCGCACTGAACAGCGAACCCAGTCCCGTCACCGTGCGGACGCAGGGAACGCCGGTCCCGCGGACCGCGTGCGGCGCGACGAGACACGGGATCGTGTTGACCGCGTGGACGAGGTCGGGAACGTCTCGCCGGATGACATCACGAAGCGAGCGGACGGACTTCCGGAATCCCAGCGGGTTGAATGACCGGTTGATCGAGTACTGGTGATAGTCGAATGGCGAGTCATTGAATTCGGGCTGAGGAAGAGCTCCGGCGGCGGAAACTTCGAACCCCACCTCGCGAAGCTGCTGCATGAGCGGCAGTCGAAGATGCAGTGCCTCAGTCCCGACCAGCAGAATGCGCGGGCGGAAAGTTTGAGCAAATCGCCGATCCATGGCGGGCCTTTCATGAAATCTCACAACACAGCGGCGCGGATGAGGCTGCGGCGCGGATGATAGCGCGTCTCCGTGAGAGCTCATAGAGGCATCGTCGAGGGCGATGGAGACTCGCATTGACGCCATTTTCGAACGGCGGGTAAAACCCGAGCCGCGTGTTTCTCCAGAGTTTCGAACTTTCAGGTGAATCGGCCGATTTCCGCGGATCGGCTGCCCAGGACTCAGCGATGGCCAGGGAAGGCGACGAGTCTCGAGATGCCAGCACAGAAGACTGGCTCATCGCACCGCCGCAGAGCGGATTGCCGCCAGGGTTCCGGCTGTTGTGCATCGGCGCAAACGAGCCAGACTGGGTTGGCCTCACACTGCAGCTCGACGCCGTCGGCTGTCATGACCCGCGGATGAAGTGGGTGTCCGAGGCGGCTGACGCGATGTCTCTGTTAAGAAACGAGACGTTCGACTGCCTGGTGATCGGCACAAATTCCCGTTCCGTCGAGGCGCTGTGGGATATCGAGTCGCTGGTGAGGGCGATTCGCGCGTCGGGCTGTAACGACCCGCTGGTTCTTTTGATGGACGAACCGCACGACGCCCTGGCCGGGCTCGTCGCGCAGCTCAACGGGGAGCTGCTGGTCTCGCGCGTGACCTGGAATTCGCGAGCCCTCATCACGGTGATTCAGCGAGCCATTCGAAATGTCGAAACAGCCAGGGAGAATCACCAGCTGGCCGTCGCGAATCACCGACGACTCGTCCGCGAACGAGACGAAGCCGGACATCTTCTGCGACAACAGCGCGACATCATTTCGGAACTGGAGGTCCTGGCGAACGGTCGACTGAGCGCGATCGCGGACGAAGCGAACTCGGACCTGGCCTGCATCGACGTCGCCTTCGGCCACGTCCGCAGGGACGGCTCGAAACAACCGGCGATCCCGGTCCCTGACGAAATCAAACGGTTCTATCAGGAGCTGCTTCGGACCTACGTCATCATGGGTTCGGGAAACCTCGGCGGCGAAATCGCCGACCTCGCGCGGATTCTGGCGGAGTTCAGACTCAGCCCGCGCGACACACTGTCGCTCCATCTGGAACGCGTCGAGGAAGTCGTTCGCGGTCTCGGAAACCGCAGCACGCGTCACGTGATGGCGCGAGCCGATCTGCTCGCCCTGGAGCTCATCATTCATCTGGGTGAGTGCTACATGGGGATCAGCGAAGAGCACGCGGAGAACTGACAGCTCATCGCTGTCCGGGTTCCACTTCGACTTCTTCCGCTTAACCGTCACAACCGAATGCGTTGTGGAGTGACAATTCCCACGAACCCACAAATGTGCGTGCAATCACTCGCCAGAAGAGTGGGAGACGCCGCCGAGCCTGAGCCAGATCGAGTACGATCAAGTGAGGAAACGCATTTTGACCGTGTGTTGCGGTCTCGGTGATCTGGTTGCGGCCTCGCCAGCGGGCCCGGCAGGCGAAAAATGCATACTGCAGAACGTAGAAACCACAAAAGACTGCCAGTCCCGCACGACCGGGCTCAAGCGATGGTTGTGATCGGACTCCGGGAATACCGCGCCGTGATCGCCGACATGTCGGCAACCGGCTTTGGCCTGCTGATGCTTCGTGGCGTGCCCGCAGAACTGGGCAAAAAACTGAAGATCGTGACGGAAGGTGGCATCACCGAGTGCGAGATCGTCTACACACGCAGCGAAGAAAACTTCCTCCACGTCGGCACACGACGCCTTTCAGAAGTCACGTTCACGGAGCTTCCGAAGTTCAGCAAGACCGCAAAATTCTTTAAACAGACAATGACGGCCGCTTCCCCACTGATCTTTCTCGCCGTCGTATTCGGATTCTCCTCGGTCATGATCGGGATGATTGTCGTCATCGATGTCGCGACGGCTCCGGATAAGAACAAAGCGGGTGTTGCGGACAAGGCTCTTGCAGCTGACGACGATCCTGTTGAAGAATCGCCGAAAGATGTTGAGAAGCCTCCGACTCCACGCGAGGTCGTCGCGGCGGAAGTCAAAGCGTTTCTCGACTCAGCGGATAAGGCTCTCGACAACCTGCAGAGTCGCCACGAGAAAATGCTGGCATCCGTTCTGGACGGCAGCGGCCGCGATTGGGACGAGGTCGCCGACGAGCTGCAGATCACGCCCGGACAGAAGGATCAGATTCGCCGGGCTCTGGAAACTGCTCCTGAAGATCAGTCGCAGCTCGTCACCCGGGCTCGCCTGATGAGCTTACTGAGCGCCGACCAGCGCTCCCGTCTGTCGGGCATCCTCGCGACTGTGCCCTCGCCGTAGGAAGCACCATTCGTCGCCGCCGGAAGCGTGACGGCAGGGCTGCCTCATGAGATCAGTCAGACGTCGGCGGAAGAAAATCGCCGACGGGTTCTGCTTCGTCGCCAGACATGCCCCTGCTTCGCTCGGCGTTTTGTTCGAGCCCCTTGTCCGGAGTCTCTACGACGGGCGGACCGCTTTCTTCCGTGTCACCCTTTTTAATCGGCGCCGCTTTCGCAGCCGCAGATGGATCAGGCGGAATTTCCGCGTTGAGAGCTGCCTGGCGAACAACCTTCTCGAGGATGAGTAACTCAGCCGACTGCCGCGATTTTTCGATTGACGTTGATGACTCCGTGTTTCCCTGACGAAGTGACGGCGAGTCGATCGAAACCGGCTTAGTTTCAAACAGCGGCTTCACTAATTCCGGTTTTGACTTGGAGTTCGTTTTTTCAACTGCGGTCGGCTCTGTTGCGGTTTCAGTCGTGGTTGCCGGAGTCGTCTTCTCCGCGTCGGGTGCATCCTCTTTGGGTGCCGGTTTCGTTTCGGTGTCGTCTTTCGACTTGAGCTCGTCAGCAGGTTTCACTTTCTGCTCAGGAGCCGCCTCCTTAACGGGAAGAAAGCCTTTGCGGTTTCCATAAAGCACCAGAGCATGGAGAGCGTGATAGAGAGGTCCGCAGTCCGCCGCACTGCTTCGATTTTCAACCAGGTCATTCGCGACGGCACGCACCGCGTTACGAAGCCACGGCTTCTGCAGCTCCTTGTCGTCCGCAGCAACCATCAGAAACTCAAGAATGTGACCGGACGTCGCGATCCGCTTGCCGAACTCGTCACTCTTGCCAGGACCAGTAAAGTAGCTCGTCGAAAACGTTCCGTCGGCGTTCTGCAGGGAGCGGGACTCGGCGATGTACCGCTTGATTTTCTGATCGGCTTCCAGCCAGATTCCTCGCGGCTGTTTCCCTGTGAAGATGAAGGAATTTCTGGCGAGGCTCAGCGCGAACAGACCGTGCGTTCCGCCACACGCCGCCTGGTTGACGTCAGCGTAAGTTTGAATCTGAACCAGTCGCTCCATGCTCCACGCTTCGCCGTCTTTATTGATCCACTGAGAATCAATCGGCAGGTAGCGACTGAGCGTCCACAGCGTCCAGGTGATCTCTTCCCGATCGTTGACCGTCATTTTCGCGTTGTTGAGCATCTCGTCGATCGTGACCGCTTCGCCCCGCGACGTGAGAAATTCATGATCCGTGCTGAGCTCAGACATCGTCAGGATGGCCAGAAACTGATTCGGATGTCCCTCAAAGTGGTACGGCTTCGTGAAGCGGTGAAACTCGCCACCGTATGGCGTCTTACGCACGATCGAGTCGCCCTTCCACTCGTTGCCTTCGCTCAGCCACTTCAAAGCCGACGTCTTCTGACCGTCGACCTTGATGTCGAAATCCTGCCTCAACGCCAGAATTCCGTGCAGAATCTGCCACGGCGTATGTACGTTCGCCGTCAAAAACCGATTGGACGTCACGCTGACGGCCTGTTTCACAAGCTTGTTCAGCTCAGCCTCGGCCGTGTCATCGGTCACTGCAGCGACGGGGAGGATGCCGCCGGCACCCGTCATCGGCTGCGGCAGACGCGGATCGGCAGCCGAACTCACGGTCACGCCAAGTACCAGAAGAGCCATCAGGACAGTTGTAGATCGATTCGGGCAGATGCCGGATAACATTGGAGAGGCTCCTGAGGCGGGCACGGCGGAAGTCTATTTATCGGGTCATCGCGGCCATCACATGAAAAGTCAGTGATGCGTTCCGTCAGACGAAACGGCCGTCGCATTTGCCCGAAATCACCTGCCTTATTTATTCGGAGACGTTCGCCCTGTTTGGCGAGTCGATCTGACTGGAAGATTCGATCGCAAGAACTGCTTCATCCATATTCGGAACAGTCAGCACCACCCGCATCATCGAACCGCCGATGCCTGGCGTCAGTCCTGGATGCGGCCTTCGTAGAGCTCCCGGGACATGTGGTCACCGACGACCACTTTGAATCCCAGGTCTTCAATCATGGCGAAATCGTCTTCCGCCTTCTGCCCCTTCGTGGTGAGATAATCACTGACGAAAAGCGAATTCGCCGCGTACAGCCCCATCGCCTGCATTGACCGCAGGTTGATCTCCCGGCCGCCAGCAATGCGGATTTCCGTTTCCGGATTGGCCATGCGAAACAGGCAGAGGACCTTCAGGCAGAATCGCGGGTTGAGCACCTGCAACCCCTCAAGCTGTGTCCCGGCAATCGCGTTGAGGAAGTTGACGGGAATCGACTCGACCTTCATCTGCGCCAGTTCGAGAGCCAGATCGACAACGTCACCGTACTCCTCACCCATCCCGGCGATGATCCCGCAACAGACTTCCATGCCGGATTCGCGAACCGCCCGCAGCGTGTTCAGTCGATCGTCGAAAGTGTGAGTTGTGCAGATATTCTTGTAGTAGCTGCGACTGGTATTGAGGTTGTGGTTCACGCGGTCAACGCCGGCTTCCGCCAGCTTCTTCGTGTGACGTTCTTCCATCAGTCCAAGGCAGCAGCAGATGTGGAGCCCGTACTCGTCTTTGATCTTCCGCACGACACCCGAGAGATGATCAATATCCTTGTCAGTCGGCCCGCGGCCGCTGGTCACGATGCAGTAGGTTCGGGCCTGAGATTCGTAAGCCAGCTTCGCTCCGGCAAGGATCTGGTCCTCGTTCAGCAGTTTGTACTTGTCGATCCCTGCCGTCGACTTGACGTTCTGCGAACAGTAGCCGCAGTCCTCGGCGCACAGGCCACTCTGGGCATTCTTCAAATAATAAAGCTGCACTTGATTTCCGAAGTGCTCACGACGAATTCGCCACGCGGCATCCAGCAGAGCCAGCACCTCGCCGTCATCGGCATTGAGAACCGCAAGGCCTTCTTCGCGAGTCAGTCTGTGTCCGGCGAGAACCTGCTCAGCAAGCTCGATCCAGTTTCCGGCAGCGAGTGGAGATTCTGCGAGCGGCGAAACGTCAGCTGTCGACATCAGTGAATCCAAATTCGAGCAAAGGGCAAAACAATTGGAATCAGCCAGTGTAGCCCGCTCACAATCCGATTCGAAAGTCCGGGAAGGATCTCTGTCAGCCGATCAGCGCCGGCCCCGGATTTTCAATGCTCACCGCAAGGCTCCGCAGAAACGCAGCTGCGGGAGCCCCGTCGACGACGCGATGGTCAAATGTCAGGCTGAGCGGCAACCGATCCTGCGGAACGATCCGGTCATCCTCAAGAACGACCGCCTCGCGACGAATTGCGCCGAGACCAAGAATCGCGGTCTGAGGTGAATTCAGAATCGGCGTGAAAAACTCGACCCCGTAACCACCGAGGTTGGTGATCGAAAAAGTCCCGCCGCTCAGTTCTTCTGCCGAGCATTGCCGCTGCCTCGCGCGATCAATCAATGACCGCGATTTTTCAGCGAGTTCACTCAGGCTGAGCTGATCGACGTCTCGAATGACCGGAACAAGCAGGCCGGCAGCCGTCTCCACCGCAAGGCCGATGTGAATTCCACGTGGGTCTACAATTCCACTGTCCGTCCACTGAGAATTCATCATCGGATGACTCTTCAACGAGCTCGCGACGAGTTTCGCAATGATGTCGTGATACGCCGGCACAAGTTCACGCTGGCCGCTCTTGTACTGCTTTCTCAATGCAACAAGATTCGTCGCATCAACACGGATCGTCAAAGTCACAAGTGCCGTGCTCTTCACGGTCGCCATCATTCGCTCGGCGATGACTTTTCGAACGGTTCCAGTAGATCGCTGCTGTGGATCGGCCGAGGCCTTCCTGCCATCGGTCGCAGCGGCTTTCACATCGCACTCGCGAATTCGTCCGGTGCTCCCACTGCCTTTGAGGATCGTACAGTCTACCCCAAGCTGAGCGGCAAGCCGCGCCGCCCTGGGTGAGACGCTGGGTGTGCCGCGCGACTTCCTCGCGCTCGCAATAGACGGCTTTGGATTCGCCGACGTCGAAACTGGCACTTCTGCATCCACCGTGCGAACTGTTGCTGGCTCTTCCAGGACTGCTGAGCCCACTTTGGCGTGAGGAGCCTTTTCTCCTTCCGCCAGCAGGAATGCCACCAGCGTCCCGACAGTCACTGTGCCTCCTTCATCAGGCCCGCCTGGGATGATACTGAAGTAACCCTCATCAACGGACTCGACTTCCTGGAGCGACTTTTCACTTTCAAGAGTAAACACGGGCTCGTCGGCTTTGACGAACTCACCATCGGCCTTCAGCCACTCGCCAAAGACTCCCTCATCCATACTCCAGCCAAGGCGGGGAATTGTGATTTCAATTGCCATAATTCGATACTGATTATTAATGATAAAGATGATGGGTAGTAAAGATCACCGACTCTTACTCAGCAATGAGCCGCCGAATCGCCTCGGCAATATCCGAAACCTGAGGAACCACCGCGGCTTCCAGCGTGGGAGCATACGGAGTCGGAGTAAACTCACCGTTCAGTCGTCGGATCGGCGCGTCGAGTTCGTCGAATCCGACATCGGCAATCCTGGCGGCAATTTCTGATGCGACGCTGCACGGACCAAACGCTTCGTCGACGATCAACAGTCGACCGGTCTTCGCGACGGACTGCAGAATCGTGTCTGTGTCCAGCGGCGAGACCGTCCGCGGATCGACAATTTCAACGGAGATTCCCGCTGCTTTGAGGCTTTCCGCCGCCTCAACCGAGCGGTGCACCATCAGTGCCAGCGCGACGACGGTGATGTCGGTTCCCTCGCGAACGACGGCGGCTTTGCCGAATTCAATCTCGTAGGGTTCTTCCGGAACAGCACCCTTCACGCTGAACAGTTCGCGGTGTTCCAGAAAGAGGACCGGGTCCTGACAACGAAGTGCTCGATGGAAGAGTCCTTTCGCATCGTACGGCGACGACGGGATGACGACTCTTAGACCGGGAATGTGAGAATAAATTGAGTGATAACTTCCGGAGTGGTGAGTCGCCGCCGAATGGCCGATGCCAATACACCCTCGATACAGAGCCGGCATCTGCAGTCGGGCGCAACCGGGACTCCTCTATGTGGTGGTGGTGGGGTAGAGTCGGTTTTGT
>ERZ891418.119-NODE-119-length-27845-cov-17.732134_pt1 | contig 27845 bp, 25 predicted proteins | sample MGYA00521236_ERZ891418 | MGnify/ENA primary metagenome ERZ891418 (study PRJEB32303, sample SAMEA104408696) | aquatic metagenome | biome: Brackish water; feature: Chemocline; material: water | place: Baltic Sea | collected 2014-10-18T10:34:00 | depth 100 m ... | reverse complement strand
ACATAATTAAAATTAATGAAAAACAAGTTAAGGGCCTAAACTTGATGGAAGCAGTGAATTTAATGCGAGGAAAAATAGGAACTCCCATTAACATAACTATCCGAAGATTAGATGTGGAAGAAGATTTAAAATTTGTCATTGTTAGAGATAAAATAAAAGTAAGAGAAGTCTCATCTGCAATCAAAGAAAACGTTGGATACATAAGGCTTAGTGCTTTTAATGAACAAAGTGGAGATCAATTATTAAATAAAATAAAAGACTTTTCCAAAACTAATAAAAATTTAAATGGGTATATCTTAGATTTAAGAAACAATCCTGGAGGTCTACTTTCTCAAGCAGTAAAAATTAGTGACGCATTCTTAGATAGTGGAGAGATAGTATCCATAAAGGGCAGGGATAAAAACGATATTAAAATTTATACTGCAAGAAAAGGTGATGCTCTAAAAGGAAAACCACTGATTATATTAATTAATAGAGGTTCAGCGTCGGCATCAGAGATTGTATCTGGTGCATTGAAGGACCATAAGCGGGCAATATTGTTGGGAGAAAAAACCTTTGGAAAGGGCTCTGTTCAAACAATCATTCCCCTTAAAAACAAAGGTGGACTTAGATTAACTACTGCAAAATACTATTTGCCCTCGGGAACATCCATTTCAGAAATAGGAGTGGAGCCAGATATTGTGGTGAAAGAAAGTAAGGAAAATTTCAAAATAAACGATGATAGAAAAGATAATCAGCTAGAATATGCTTTAAATCTTTTTAGAGGATAGGGAGTTATGTCGAAACTTAAAGAATTACCTTACAGAAATGGGGTTGGCATCATGCTTATCAATGATAATAAAAAAATTTTCGTAGGAAAAAGAATTGATAACAAATCAGCCTGGCAAATGCCTCAGGGAGGTGTTGATCAAGATGAAAATATAGTGGATGCTGTTAAAAGAGAATTAAAAGAAGAGACAGGTGTTTCTTCGATAAAAATCATAAAAAAATCTGATAAAATATATACATATGATCTTCCCGACTATCTTTTGGGTAAGATATGGAAAGGAAGATTCAAGGGGCAGAAACAGACCTGGTTTCTTGCACAATTTCTAGGGACAGACGATGAGATTAATTTAGATCAAAAAAATGCAGAATTTAAAGAGTGGAAATGGGTTGGTATCAATGAGTTACCAGATCTTATAGTGCCTTTTAAAAAAAATTTATATCAGGAATTGGTAAAAGAATTTGAATCTTTTATTTAACCAGAGATAAATTATTAACTTCCTCTTCAAATTTGCTTGCTAGAAAAATATCGTTATCTGATTGATTTTCTTTTTGCATTTTTTCTTTAGATTCCGCTTTTAGTTTATTAATAGTATCGGGTTCTATTGTGGCTAAATCATAAATTTCTGAAGCCAATATTGTAAGAACATTATTACTAAACTCCAAAACTCCGTCAGAAATAAAAAAAGAACTGTCTTTGTTCTGAGCTTGGATCTGAATAGTTCCTGGTCTTAAAAAGGTAATAATAGGTATGTGATTATTCAAAATACCCATGTCCCCTTCTATTCCAGGGACAGTGACAGACAGGATATTGTTCTCTGAAAAAATCTTTTTTTCAGGAGTTACGATATCAACTTGAATTGTATCACTCATTGTTTAGTCTTTACTTCGCGGCTTCTTTGGCCATTTTTTCAGCTTTTTCAACTGCATCTTCAATTGTACCTACCATATAAAAAGCGGCTTCAGGCAAATGATCGTATTCACCCTTACAAATAGCTGCAAATCCTTTTATTGTAGATTCTAAATCAACCAGTTTTCCTGGTGATCCTGTAAACACTTCGGCAACAAAGAAAGGCTGTGACAAGAATCTTTGAATTTTTCTTGCTCTTGCAACAACTAACTTGTCTTCCTCTGACAGTTCATCCATTCCCAAAATGGCAATGATGTCTTGAAGAGATTTGTAAGTTTGTAAAATTTCCTGAACTTCACGAGCTACTCTATAATGCTCTTCCCCAACAATTCTTGGGTCCAAGATTCTAGAAGTTGAATCCAATGGATCAACTGCTGGATAAATTCCCAATTCTGCAATTTGTCTAGATAGAACTGTGGTTGCATCTAAATGGGCAAAAGAAGTTGCTGGTGCAGGATCTGTTAAATCGTCTGCAGGAACGTAAATTGCCTGAACAGATGTAATTGATCCTTTGTGTGTAGTGGTAATTCGTTCTTGTAGGTTACCCATGTCGGTGGCCAAAGTAGGCTGGTATCCAACCGCTGAAGGTATCCTTCCGAGCAATGCAGAAACTTCTGATCCTGCTTGAGTAAATCTAAAAATGTTATCAACGAAAAACAAGACATCTTGTCCTTCTTGATCCCTAAAATATTCAGCGAGCGTAAGTCCTGAAAGGGCGACTCTAGCTCTTGCTCCAGGAGGCTCGTTCATTTGTCCATAAACCAAAGCTGCTTTAGAACCGGGACCATCAATTTTAATAACTCCAGATTCCATCATTTCATGGTAAAGATCATTTCCTTCTCTAGTTCTTTCTCCAACTCCTGCAAATACAGAATATCCACCGTGAGCTTTTGCTACGTTGTTAATTAATTCCATAATCAAAACTGTTTTTCCAACGCCTGCTCCACCGAATAATCCAATTTTACCACCTCGTGAATAAGGAGCTAACAAATCAACAACTTTAATTCCTGTAACCAAAACTTCAGTCTCGGTTGATTGTTCAACAAAAGAAGGTGCCGCTCTATGAATTGGCCATTTTTCTTTTGTATTAAGAGGACCTCTTTCGTCAATTGGCTCACCAATAACGTTAATGATTCTACCTAAAGTTTCTGGTCCTACTGGAACCATAATAGCCGATCCTGTATTGGTAACCTTGTCTCCTCTTTTTAATCCCTCAGTTGTGTCCATCGCAATGGTTCTAACCGTATTTTCTCCCAAATGCTGCGCAACCTCTAAAACTAATCTATTACCTGCGTTATCACACTCTAAAGCCATTAGAATTTCAGGTAAATCCTCTTCAAATTTTACGTCAACAACCGCACCAATTATTTGAGTAATTGTTCCAAATTTATTTGTCATTATTTATTTTCTCCTTAATTTTCTACAAAGATTCAGCACCTGAAATGATTTCTATCAATTCTTTAGTAATCACCGCTTGTCTGCTTCTATTGTAATTTATAGTTAACTTATTAATTAAATCTCCTGCGTTTCTTGTCGCGTTATCCATGGCTGACATCCTAGATCCTTGCTCGCTTGCTGCATTTTCTAAGAATGCTTTGAATATTTGTGTTGAAATATTTTTGGGTAACAAATTTTCTAAAATTTCCTCTTCTTCTGGTTCGTATTCATAGTGAGATTGATTATTTAACTCTTCTAAGCTTTTGGTCTCATTATCCATCAAAGGTATTGGAATAATTTGCTGCGCTTGCGGTTCTTGAGATATTACGCTTTTAAATTTATTATAGAAAATAGTACAAACATCAAACTCTTCCTTACCAAACATATCTATTACTTTTGAAGTAATTTGATTAGCTTCATGAATGGTAATTTGCTTTAAGTCTTTAAAACTAATTTTGTCTATAATGTATTTTCCAAAAATTCTTTTAAGCTGATCATTGCCTTTGCTTCCAACAGTAATAATTGACAGCTCTTTACCAGATTTCAATTTTTCATTAAAAAATAATCTAGCTTTTCTGCAAATGCTCGTGTTGAAACCTCCACACAATCCCCTATCTGCTGTCATTACTATACACAAATGCTTATGATCTTTTCCGTTTCCCACTAAAAGTTTGGGTGCAGAAGCCTTGTCAACTATAGAATTATTCAAATTGGTAATAATGCTATTCATTTTATCAGAATAAGGTCTTCCTTTTTCTGCTCTATCTTGTGCTTTTCTCAACTTCGCAGCGGCAACCATTTTCATTGCTTTGGTAATTTTTTGAGTAGATTTTACGCTTTTAATTCTATTGCGAAGATCCTTTAAAGTTGCCATTATTTTTCAAATTTATTTTTAAAGTTTTCTATAAAAGTTCTAAGCTTCGCTTCATTAGCCTCATCTAATTTCCCTGTTGAACTTATATTGCTCAATATATCTGGGGCATCTGATTTGATTTGGCTTAATAGTTGGCTCTCGAATTGTTTAATCTTTCCAAGATCAAGATTATCTAAGTAGCCTTTAACACCACAAAAAATAGATATAACTTGTTCTTCAACTTTTAGAGGGGAGTACTGTCCTTGCTTCAAAAGTTCGGTCAATTTAGATCCTCGATTTAACAACTGTTGTGTTGATGCATCCAAGTCAGAACCAAACTGCGCAAATGCAGCCATCTCTCTGTATTGGGCTAATTCTAATTTAATAGATCCTGCGACTTGTTTCATGGCCTTAATTTGTGCTGCCGAACCAACTCGAGAAACGGAAATACCTACGTTTACAGCCGGTCTAACTCCTTTAAAGAAAAGCTCTGTTTCTAAAAATATTTGTCCGTCAGTAATTGAAATAACGTTAGTAGGAATGTAGGCAGATACGTCACTGGCCTGAGTTTCAATGATAGGCAATGCTGTAAGAGACCCTCCTCCTTGGTCATCGCTTAATTTTGCTGCTCTTTCTAGAAGTCTACTATGCAAGTAAAATACGTCACCTGGAAAAGCCTCTCGTCCTGGAGGTCTTCTTAACAATAAAGACATCTGTCTATAAGCTACTGCTTGTTTTGAAAGATCATCATACACAATCAGTGCATGCATCCCATTATCTCTAAAGTACTCACCCATCGTACATCCAATATATGGAGCCAAAAATTGAAGAGGTGCAGGATCTGATGCAGTTGCAGCAACTACGATTGTATATTCTAGCGCTCCTGTATCTTCTAAGGTTTTTACGATTTGGGCTACTGTTGATCTTTTTTGTCCAATTGCAACATAGATGCAATAAAGTTTTTTAGATTCGTCTGTAGATTTGTTAATTTCTTTTTGATTAATAATTGTATCAATTGCAATAGCAGTTTTCCCTGTTTGTCTATCACCAATAATCAATTCCCTCTGTCCTCTTCCAATTGGAATCAAGCTGTCAATTGCCTTAAGACCAGTTTGCATAGGCTCATGAACTGATTTTCTAGAAATAATTCCCGGTGCTTTTACATCAACTCTTTTTCTCTCAGATTTTGGATCTATTGGTCCTTTTCCATCTATAGGATTTCCAAGTCCATCAACTACTCTTCCTAATAATGATTTTCCAACTGCAACATCAACAATTTTTCCTGTTCTTTTAACAATATCGCCTTCTTTAATTTTTGAGTCATCTCCAAAAATAACCACTCCAACGTTATCGCTTTCTAAGTTAAGAGCCATTCCTTTAGTGCCCTCGGAAAACTCGACCATCTCTCCCGCTTGAACGTTATCCAAGCCGTAAATTCTAGAAATTCCATCTCCTACTGAAAGAACTTGACCAACTTCCGAAACCTCAGTTTCTGAACCAAAATTTTCTATTTGCTCTTTTATTACTTTTGTTACTTCTGATGGGTTTATGTCCATTATGTTTCTCCTAAATATTGTTTAAAATTCTGTTGAATTTACTTTTTGCCGAATTGTCTATCATTTTACTACCCACTTTCAAGATTGATCCTGAAATTAAGCTCTCGTCGATTGAAAAATTTAACTTAATTTCCTTTTTATAAAGCAATGAAAGTTCTTTTCTGATCGCTTCTTTTTTATTTTCAGAAATCTCATTGGCGATAATTAAATCTGCCACTACTTCTCCTTTGCTTTGAGACAAAATTGCAAAGAAATCTTTCACTATTTTTTCTAAAAAAAAGAATCTTCCCTTCTCATTAATCAGTTTAAGAAAGTTTACAAAGTACTTATTCAAACCAAATTCTTGGGAAAGAGTCTCTATTATCTTGATTCTCGATCCTTTTTGAATGGTTGGATTGGTTACAAATTTTTTAAACTCTTTAGAATCATTTAGTAAAGAATGAATTTGTAAAAAATTTTTTTCAACTTCAGTCAGGATTTTCTTCTCATTTGCTATTTGAAATATAGACTTGGCATATCTGCCCGTTGCGTCAGAAAAAGAGTTTGAATGATTGTCCAAGATAATCCTTTTGCTTTTTTATTTGTGTGGCTGTTCGTAGCACAGTGGAAACTGCTGATCAAGTGCGATATTTTGGATGTTTTCTCTTAATTACAGGAAATTTATAGGGTCAACATCAACCTCTAGTTTTATATCTTTGTTTATAACGTTCAAATCCAACCAATCTTTTACAAATTGTTGAGGAAAGAGAGAAACATCATATTTTATCAATAAACGCATTCTAAATTTTCCACGTACGCGAAATATTGGAGCTGTTACTGGACCATAAAGTTTAATTTTACTTTGGCTGGGAAATAGCTGCTTTAATTTTTTAGATACTTTCTCTACTTCAAATTGGTTAGCTCCTGAAACAATAATGGAAACAAGTTTTGAGTACGGGGGAAGATAAGCTTTTTTTCTAAACAACAACTCCTCCTCGTAAAATACTTCTGGATCGGCACTTGAAAGAGAGTGGAGAATTTTATTTTTTGAATCATTTGTTTGCAAAAAAACTATTGCCCTGTTCTCTTCTCTTCCCGCTCTTCCTGAAAGTTGTTGCAATAATTGAAAATTTTTTTCTGATGCTCGTATATCGCTGCCTAAAAAATTAGTATCAGAATTGACAACAACTATACAATTTAAACTTGGGAAATGAAAACCCTTGGAAATTAACTGCGTACCTACCAAAATAGGTATTTTATTTTTTTCAATGTCATTAATAATATTTTCAGAATCTTTATTATTATTTATTGTGTCAGAAGAGAAGATTTGCATTTTTTCATCTGGAAATATGGACTGAACTTCTTCAAATATTTTTTCAACACCTAGTCCATAAAAAGTAAAATCACAATTTTTATCGTTATTGCATTTTTGATTCAATTTAGTTTTGTAATCGCAATAATGACAGATAGCCTCATTGGTGACCTGGTGAAAAACTAATCCTATAGAGCAATTAGGACATGCCAGTCTTTTTTTACACTGATAACACATAATATAAGTTGAATGACCTCGACGATTTAAAAAAAATAAAACTTGGCTTTTATCTTTAAGAATTTTTTTTAGTTTAGGAATTAAATCATTGGAAATAAATTTTCCCTTATCAGGTGCAAATTTAATTAAATCAACAATTTCAATTTTTGGTAGAGAAACGTTTTTGTATCGCTCTTTTAAACTAACGTAAAAATATTTTTTATTTTTGCTATTAAAATAACTTTCAACAGAGGGGGTTGCCGATATTAGCAAAACTGGAAATTTTTCTATAGATGCTTTGAGAATAGACATGTCTCTTGCATTGTAGACGACACCTTCATCCTGCTTGTAAGAAGAGTCATGCTCCTCATCAATAACTATTAATTTCAAATCCTGAAAAGGCAGAAAAATAGAAGACCTGGCTCCAAGAACAAGTTTTATTTTATTTTCTGCAATACCCCGCCAAATAATTTTTTTCTTCTTGTCTCCTATGCTGGAATGCCACAAAGCAACCTCGCTTCCAAAATAGTCCCTAAATCTCTGGGCAATTTGTCTGGTTAAAGCAATCTCTGGGAGAAGGACCAGGGCTTGCTGATTTTGCTCCAATGCCTTTTTAATAACTTCAAAATAAACCAAGGTTTTTCCAGAACCTGTTACTCCATGTAGTAACGTTGTAGAATATTTTGAAAATTTTAATTGCTGACAAATTTCCTTTAAAGCATCTTTTTGGACAGCGCTCAAATTCTCACTTTTAATTTTTGCAATACTATATTCATCCAAATTTTCATTGGTCTTTTTTTTATTTAAAGATACCAGTCCCTTCTCATATAAAAAAAGCTTAAGAGTCATTCCTAAATTGGAAAGATTATATTGTGAAAATTTTTTAATAAACTCAATGTTTTGTTCGGACAGTTTTGGAAAATTTATTTTAGAAATAATTTTTTTTATCTTGATATTTTTTGGCTCTGGAACTTCTGTGTCCCATACTATTCCCACCATTTCTTTATTGCGGAAAGGAACGCAGACATAATCTCCTTTTTCGAGTTTTAACGAAAGATCAGATAAATAGGTAAACGGGTGATCAAATTTTATTGGCAATAAAACATTTATCTTCATATAAAAATTGATTTATATATTTTTAAACAATAAGTTACACTATTATGAAAATATTCTTGGACTCATCAGATATTAATGAAATTAAGCCATTGAACAAAACTGGTTTAATTGATGGTATTACAACAAACCCTTCCCTGCTCTCAAAACAACATGGTAATTTTAAGCAAATTCTTAAATCTATAGCATCTGAAGTTAAAGGTCCCATTAGTGCGGAAGTGACTGCGGTCAAAGCAGATAGAATGATTGAAGAAGCAAAGATACTTCAAAAAATTGCAAAAAATATTGTTATTAAAATTCCCCTAACTCTAGACGGACTCATTGCATGTAATTACTTAAGTAAGAAAAATTTTAAAGTAAATGTAACTCTTTGTTTTTCTGCAACTCAAGCTTTGCTAGCTGCAAAAGCCGGAGCAACATTCATTTCTCCTTTTATTGGTAGATTAGATGATATTGGCGAGAATGGATTGGATCTAATAAAAAGTATCAAAACTGTTTATCAAAACTATAATATTAAAACAGAGATATTGGCAGCCTCCATTCGTTCTGCTAAACATGTCGAAGAGGTTTCAAAAATTGGTGCCGATGTCGTTACTATTCCTGCTAAAGTTTTCCACGAACTGTACAAGCATGATCTGACCGACAAAGGTTTAGAATCTTTTTTGTCTGATTGGAAAAAAAGTGGAAAACAAATTAACTAAAAGTGAATAGCTCTCTTATCAACTGCTAAAGCTGCTTCTCGCACAGCTTCCGTAAGCGTTGGATGTGCGTGACAAGTTCTTGCAATATCTTCTGCACTCGCTCCAAATTCCATTGCCAGAACCACCTCTGCAATCATAGTTCCAACATCGGGTCCTATCATGTGTACCCCTAAAATTTTATCTGTGGCTTTGTCTGCTAAAATTTTTACAAATCCATCTGCATCATTGTTAATTTTGGCTCGAGAATTTGCCATAAATGGAAATTTTCCAACATTATATTCTATACCAGCTTGCTTTAACTGCTCTTCTGTTTTTCCTACTACAGCAACTTCTGGAGAAGTATAAACCACACCAGGAATCGTATCATGATTTACATGACCATATTTTCCTGAAATGAATTCAGCAACTGCCATTCCTTCGTCTTCCGCTTTATGGGCTAGCATGGGACCTTCCACAACATCTCCAATTGCATATACATTGTCTACATTTGTTTTGAACTTTTTGTCTATTGAAATTCTTCCTTTTTGATCTTTGTTAATACCAGCAGCTTCTAAATTAAGACCTTCTGTATTTGGCTTCCTTCCCACTGACATCAGAACAATGTCGCCAGTCATCTCCATTTTTTGACCGTTGTTTTCAACAAAAACAGTGGCTCCATCTGAGCTCTTTTTAACATCCAATACTTTAGTAGATAAATGGAACTTCATTCCTTGTTTTTTTAAAATTTTTAAAAAATTATCACAAATTTCTCTATCCATTCCTGGAGTAATATGATCCATATATTCTATCACTTCCACTTCTGACCCCAGTCGTAACCATACTGACCCCATCTCTAAACCAATAACTCCTCCACCAATAACAATTAATTTTTTTGGGACTTTTTTTAAAGAAAGGGCTCCTGTTGAAGAAACAATTGTGTCCTCATCTACTTTAATATTTGGCAAAGAGAGCACTGAAGATCCTGTTGCTATTATTATATTTTTAGCTTTAATTTCCTGCACAGAGCCGGAAGAATCTTTTACCTCTAAAGTATTTTTGTCTTTAAAGCTTCCGTGTCCTTTTAGATAAGTAACTTTATTTTTTTTAAATAAGAATTCAATTCCCTTGGTTAGCCCCTCAACAGATTTTGCTTTGTGGTCCATCATCTTTGCTAGGTCCAGAGAAAGAGCGCCTGTATTAATTCCTATATGCTGAAATTCATTTTGCGCTTTGCTATACATTTCAGAAGCGTGAAGTAATGATTTTGAGGGTATGCAACCAACATTTAAACAAGTGCCACCGAGAGCACCCCTAGATTCTATGCAAGCTGTTTTGTTGCCTAGTTGGGCAGCTCTAATAGCACAAACGTATCCACCGGGACCGCCACCAATAACCACAACATCAAATTCTTCCATAATACTATAAGCTCAAAAATAATCTTCTGGGATCTTCCAGAATTTCTTTAACTCTTACTAAAAAAGAAACTGCCTCTTTGCCGTCTATAATTCTATGATCATAAGAAAGTGCAAGATACATAATAGGTCTAATCTCAATTTTTCCACTGATTACTACCGCTCTTTGAACAATATTGTGCATGCCCAAAACTCCAGATTGCGGTGGATTTATAATGGGCGTTGAAAGCATTGAGCCGTATATTCCACCGTTCGTAATAGTAAATGTTCCGCCTTGTAACTCATCAATCGATAGCTGATTATTTTTAGCTCTTGTACCCAAGTTAACAATTTCTTTTTCAATTTCAGCAAAAGAAAGCTCGTCTGCATTTCTCAAAACGGGTACAATTAAACCCTTGTCTGTGCCAACAGCAACTCCAATGTTATAATAGTTTTTATAAACAATTTCTTCACCCTGTATCTCAGCATTTACAGCCGGAAATGTTTCCAGGGCATTCACACAAGCCTTTATAAAAAAAGACATGAATCCAAGCTTAACTCCATATCTTTTTTCAAATTCCTCCTTGTTGTCTTTTCTAATTTGAATAATCATCGACATGTCAACTTCATTAAAAGTGGTTAAAATAGCTGCATTATTTTGTGCATCTTTTAACCTTTTTGCTATTGTTGATCTGAGGCGAGTCATCTTAACTCTTTCTTCTTCTCCTACTTCAATTTTTTTCTTATTAGGAGAGGGGCTAAAACCCATAAGACCAACAAGATCGCCTTTTAAAATTCTTCCTTCTTTACCTGATCCCGAAATAGATTCGATATCAATATTTTTTTCTTCAACAATACGCTTAACTGCTGGGGACAATTCGTTTTTTTTGCTTACAGTCTCTATTTTTTTTGAAGAAGCAGATTCTTCTTTTTTAATTTCTACAATTTTGATTTCTTCTTTTTTGGTCTCTTCTTTTTTTACTGGAGCTTTGGATGATGGAGCTCCAACTAAACCTAGTGCTCCTCCAACCTGAACCGTAGATCCTTCCGATGCCAAAATTTCCGTTAAAACCCCGTCTTTAGGAGACGTTACATCAACGCTAACTTTGTCTGTCTCCAAAGAAACAATAGCTTCGTCTGCCCCAACTGAATCTCCTACTTTTTTTAACCACTTAGCTACGGTTGCTTCAGTGATGGATTCGCCTAATGTTGGAACAATAATTTTATCAGCCATTTATATAGTTAATGCTTTTGTAACAATTTCTTCTTGCTGGGCAACATGTTTTTTCAGATAACCAGTGGCTGTAGATGCCGAAGGTCCTCTTCCTATGTATTTAACTTCTTTCGACTTTGCTTTTATCAGGTCTAAGGTCCAATTGATATATCGCTCAACAGTATTCCAGCAACCCATGTTTTGTGGTTCTTCCTGGCACCAAATATATTCTTCCACATTAATAAATCTTTTAATATGTTTGGCTAAAGCTTTTGCAGGAAAAGGGTAAAGTTGCTCTACCCTAATAAGCTGAACTCTATTATCTTTAATCTGCTCTCTTTTTTCTAAAAGATCGAAATATACTTTTCCGGAACACAAAACTACTCGTTTAATATCTTTATCGGCAGCTAATTTAATTAATTTGTACTCTGGAAACTCTGCATGATCAGGCAGCACTCTGTGGAATGAGTTTTCTTTTGAGAAATCCTCTAACTCTGAAACGCATTTTTTATGCCTAAGTAAAGACTTGGGAGTAAAGATAATTAGAGGCTTTCTAAATTTTCTATGAATCTGTCTTCTCAAAGCGTGAAAATAATTGGCTGGAGTCGTGCAGTTTACTACCTGCAGATTTTCTTGGGCACAAGCCTGCAAGTATCTTTCTATTCTTGCTGAAGAATGTTCAGGTCCCTGTCCTTCATATCCGTGAGGTAATAACATGACAAGTCCACTTGCTCTTGTCCACTTGCTCTCACCTGAACTGATAAATTGATCGAAAATAACTTGTGCACCATTGGCAAAATCTCCAAATTGAGCTTCCCATAAAACTAATGTGTCTGGCTCAACTAGTGAATACCCGTACTCGAATCCTAAAACTCCCATTTCAGATAACAGACTATCTATTATTTCTGCCTTTGCCTGTTTCTTGCTTAAATTATTTAGAGGAAAATATTTTTCACCTGTGGTTTGATCGGTTAAGCCAGAATGTCTTTGGCTAAAAGTTCCACGAACAGAATCTTGCCCAACTAGTCTCACTGGATATCCCTCCTCCAACAAAGTAGCGAATGCCAAGCTTTCAGCAGTAGACCAATCAAACCCCTTTCCTGTTTCGAACATTTTTCTCTTGGTCTCTAATATTCTCTTAATAGTAGGGTGGGCATCAAAATCCTCTGGAGTGGTGCATAATTTTTTTTCCAGATTCTTAATGACCTTTAAATCAACACCGGTAACGCCTCTGCGGTCCGATCCATATTCGGTTGTAAATTTTGACCAGGTTCCGGTAAACCAATCCTGTTCATTAGGTACATAATTTTTAGAATCTTCAAATTCTTCATCTAATTTTTTCTTGTAATCAGATTTTTGTTTTTCAATTTGCTCTTTAGTAAACAATCCTTCCTCAATCAATTGTTTTGAATAAACCGCTAATATAGATGGATGATTTTTTATTTTTTTGTACATTAGTGGCTGAGTAAATGAAGGTTCATCTCCTTCATTGTGTCCAAATCTTCTGTAACAAAATATATCTATGACAACATCTCTTTTGAATTTTTGTCTATATTCAGTTGCAACTTTAGCAACATAAACTACCGCCTCTACATCATCGCCATTAACATGAAAAATTGGAGCTTGAACCATTTTTGCAACTTCAGAAGGGTAAGGTGAAGATCTTGCGAAAGATGGGGTTGTTGTAAAACCAATCTGATTGTTCACGATAATGTGAATAGTACCTCCAATGTTGTGTCCTGGAACACCTGACATGGCAAAACACTCAGCAACTACACCTTGACCTGCAAAAGCAGCATCTCCGTGTAATAATATTGGTATTACTTTTTCTCTACTCTTGTCTTTGTGAAAAAATTGTTTAGCTCTAGCTTGTCCAAGAACAACTGGGTTTACAGCCTCTAAATGTGATGGGTTTGCAGTTAAACTTACATGAACTTTATTTCCATCAAACTCTCTATTTGCAGACGCACCTAAATGATACTTAACATCTCCAGATACACCTCCAATGGCTGGACCAGCTTCTCCACCAAACTCTTTAAATATTTTTTTTAAAGGTTTTTGTATAACATTAGTTAGAACGTTCAATCTTCCTCTATGTGGCATTCCAATTTTAACCTCAACCACTCCCAAAGATCCTCCTAGTTTAATAATTTGCTCCATTGCAGGAACAAGAGATTCGCATCCATCAAGTCCAAATCTTTTTGTACCTACAAATTTAGTATGTAAATATTTTTCAAATCCTTCTGCTTCGAGAACCCTATTGAGAATTGCTTTTTTTCCTTCTTCAGTAAAAGAAATTTCTTTATTTTTTCCTTCAATTCTATTTTGTATCCAGCTTTTTTCATCTGGATCGGTCATGTGCATGTATTCCACACCCACTTTTGAACAATATGTCTTATGTAAAATATCTAAAATTTCATTAACCGTTGAATATTTAAGACCAAGCATGTCATCTAAAAAAATTTTTCTATCCCTATCTTTTTTAGAAAATCCATAAGTCTCTGGATTTAATTCTGGATGATCTTTATTGGGAGTTAATTCAAGAGGATCTAAATCTGCAATCAAATGCCCGCGAGCTCTGTATGCTCGAATCATCATAATAGCTCTTACAGAATCTTTGGTGGCCGTTTCTACGTCAAAATTTTCTGAATTTTTTTTTGGTTCTGATTTGATAATTTTTTCCTGGATATCCAATACATTGATCTTAGGAAGTAAAGTTTCGTAATAATCTAAATTGCCATTCTGATTATTTTTTATTTTTTCAGGTGACCACGAAGCTCCTTGTGAATTTCTTTTAATTGTTTCTTTGTTTTCTGCCAAACCTAAAAAAAACTCCCTCCAACTTTCTTGTATTGAATTGGGGTCATTAACAAATTTTTCATACAATTCATCTATGTATGATGAGTTGGCTCCGCTTAAAAACGAAGTTGTTTCGAATATTTTATTTTTGGAAGATGACATTTTGTAGTCTGAATATATCTCAACCTTGAAGTTTAGTCTTTAATGTTTTTCCAATTTCGGCTGGGGAATCTGTAACAATAATTCCACAAGATTTCATTTTTTCTATTTTGTCTTGGGCTCCACCTTTTCCACCTGCTATAATTGCTCCAGCATGACCCATTCTTCTTCCTGGGGGGGCTGTTAATCCTGCTATAAATCCAATAATAGGTTTTTTAGTTTTGGAATCCTTAATAAACTGAGCAGCCTCTTCTTCTGCTGTTCCACCAATTTCGCCAATCATAATTATAGATTCCGTTTTATCGTCTTTTAAAAATAGCTCTAAACAATCTATAAAATTGGTTCCATTAACAGGATCCCCTCCAATACCGATGCAGGTAGATTGCCCCAGCCCAATTTCTGATGTTTGGGCAACAGCTTCATAGGTCAAAGTTCCTGACCTTGAAACTATACCTACTGAGCCTTTTTTGTGGATGTGTCCTGGCATAATACCAATTTTACACTCACCGGGAGTAATAATTCCTGGGCAGTTTGGACCTATCAATCTTGATTTGGAACCCTTCAATTTTTCTTTTACCTTAATCATATCCAAAATCGGTATTCCTTCTGTAATACAAACGATTAAAGGCAACTCACAATCAATAGCTTCTATGATAGCTGCAGCCGCAAATTTTGCAGGAACATAGATCATAGTTGCATCTGCCTGAGTAAGCTTCACTGCCTCCTCAACTGAATTAAAAACTGGTTTTCCAAGATGGTTTTGTCCACCTTTTCCAGGTGTAACACCGCCAACTAAATTGGTTCCATATGCAAGAGCCTGCTCTGAGTGAAATGTTCCATGGGTACCTGTGAAACCTTGACAAATAACTTTTGTATTTTTGTTAATTAAAACTGACATATCTATTTAATAGCCTCAACAATTTTTTGAGCTGCTTCCGAAAGATTACTTGCAGGAATAATTTTAAGACCTGACTGCTCTAATATTTTTTTCCCCTCTTCAAATTTTGTTCCTGCGAGTCTAACTACCAAGGGTACTGCAAGATTTGTTTCTTTTGCTGCAGCTATCACTCCTTCAGCAATAACATCGCAACGCATAATTCCACCAAAAATATTAATTAAAATTCCTTTAACGTTTTTATCAGATAAAATTATTTTAAAAGCCGCGGATACTTTTTCTTTAGTAGCTCCACCACCCACATCTAGAAAATTTGCAGGTTCTGAACCATAAAGCTTTATAATGTCCATGGTTGCCATCGCTAACCCAGCTCCATTCACCATACAGCCAATTTCACCATCTAACTTTATATAAGCCAAGTCATATTTGCTCGCTTCTATCTCGGCTGGATCTTCTTCATTTAAATCTCTTAAACTCAAAATATCTGGGTGACGATACAATGCATTGGGATCAAAATTAATTTTTGCGTCAAGACACATTATCTGGTTGTCCTTAGTTAAAATCAAAGGATTAACCTCAATCAAGTTTGCATCTGTATTAACCAGGGCATCAAAAACAGATTGGATAAGTTTTTCAGCTTGTTCGACGGATTCTGCTGGAAGATTGTAAGGTTTTAAAATTTGAGCTATATCATTTTTAGATAATCCGTTGGCTAAACTTATTCTAGTAGTAATAATTTTTTCCGGAGTTTTGTTCGCAACTTCTTCTATGTCCATTCCACCCTCGGCACTAGAAATGAAAGCAATTTTTGAGCTAGCTCTATCAACCAAACAAGAAAGGTAGAATTCTTTTGATATCTCAGAAGCTTCTTCAATATAGAGTCTTTTAACTTCTCTGCCTTGTGGGCCTGTCTGATGCGTAACTAACACTTTGCCCAATAAAATTTTGGCTTCTTCCTTTAATTTTTCAATACTATCAACGACTTTAACGCCACCCGCTTTTCCTCTTCCTCCAGCATGAATCTGCGCCTTCAATACAATTTTGCTGGTTTTGATATTTTTAACCTTTTCATCAATTTCACTAAGTGAAAAAATGGGCACTCCTGTGGGCACCGGTGCTCCAAATTTTTTTAAAATGTCCTTGGCTTGATGTTCGTGAATATTCATAAGAAATCTAAAACTACAACTTGGCTTTTAAGCTGTCAATTTTAATAGTTTTAATTAATTTTTTTTTACCAATAATAAACATTCTTCATTTATGACAGGCTAGGATCTATTTTTTTTGCAGCCTCGAAGAGGTCTTTAACGGCTGCAATTGAAATATCAAAATATTTTTTTTCTTCAGCATCCAATTCTAGCTCAACAACTTTTTCTATACCGTTTGATCCAATAACTACTGGAACTCCAACATACAAGTCTTTAATTCCATACTCCCCATTTAAGAAAGCAGCGCAAGGAAGTGTTTTCTTCTCATTTTTTAAATAAGATTCTGCCATTTGAACTCCTGCTGCAGCTGGTGCATAAAATGCAGAACCTTTTTCTAAATATTTTACAATTTCTGCCCCACCATTTCTTGTCCTGTTTACTATCTCGTTTAATTTTTCTTGAGAAATTTTTCCTTGTTTCACTAAATCTGATAATTTTTCTTTTCCTACCATGGTTCTATTTGGCATAGGGACCATTGTGTCCCCGTGTCCTCCCAAAACAAAAGAATCTACATCTTTGATTGGCACTTGAAGCTCTTGTGATAAAAAACGTTTAAAACGAGAAGTGTCTAAAACTCCGGCCATACCAATAACTTTATTTTTTGGAAGTCCAGAGTATTTTTGCAAAGCCATTACGATCACATCTAGAGGATTGGTGATGCAAATAACAAAAGCATTCGGAGAAGTATTTTTAATTCCTTCCGCAACCTGTTTAATAATTTTTAAATTTATTCCCAAAAGATCATCTCGTGTCATTCCTGTTTTTCTAGGTACTCCTGCAGTAATAATAACTACATCAGAATTTTTTGTATCTTCATAATTGCTAGTTCCAACAAGATCCACGCTAGACCCATCTACCGCTAATGATTGTGCAATGTCTAGGGCTTTTCCTTTTGCAAAACCTTCTGCAACATCAAAAAGTACAACGTCTGCTAATTCTTTAGTAGCAATTAGATGAGCTAATGTTCCGCCAATTTGTCCAGCACCTATTAATGATATTTTTTTTCTATTCATCTCTACTTCATTGTTGGCATTATAAATTCAGAATTGCTTCTTATACCTGATGGCCAACGAGATGTAACTGTTTTTAGCTTGGTATAAAATCGCACACCTTCCATTCCGTGCATATGCTGATCACCAAATAAAGATCTCTTCCATCCTCCAAAACTGTGGAATGCCATAGGAACTGGAATGGGTATATTAATTCCCACCATGCCTACTTGAATTCTATTAACAAATGCTCTTGCTGAATCTCCGTCTCTTGTAAAAAGACTAACTCCATTACCATATTCATGGTCATTAATTAGTTTTACAGCACTTTCGAAGTCTTTAACTCTTACCACTGAAAGAACTGGTCCGAATATTTCTTCCTTATAAATTCTCATTTTGTCGGTCACATGATCAAACAAGCAGCCACCCATGAAGAATCCTTTTTCATACCCTTGTAATTTTAAATTTCTTCCATCCACTACTAATTTTGCTCCTTCTTTAACTCCAATATCAACGTAGCTTTTAACTTTTTCTAAATGTTCTTTGGTAACCAGCGGCCCCATCTCTGATTGCTCGTCCATTCCTGGCCCTACTTTTAAAACCTCAACTTGTTTTGCCAGCCTCTTAACTAGCTCGTCTCCTATATCTCCAACCGCAACTGCCACAGACTGTGCCATACATCTTTCTCCTGCCGAACCGTACGCAGCTCCCATTAAACCGCTAACTGCTTGATCAAGATCTGAATCTGGCATTACCACAGCGTGGTTTTTTGCTCCTCCTAAGGCTTGAACTCGCTTTTCATTTTTAGCTGCATTTTCATAAATATATTTTGCAATTGGTGTTGATCCTACAAAGCTTATAGCGCTCACTTTTTTATTTTCTAGTAAAGCATCAACTGCTTCTTTATCTCCATTCACAACGTTAAATACACCGTCTGGTAATCCTGCTTCTTTAAATAATTGAGCAAGCATTAAAGGACACGACGGATCTTTCTCTGAAGGCTTAAGAACAAATGTATTTCCGCAAGCAATAGAAATGGGAAACATCCACATTGGAACCATTGCCGGAAAATTAAAAGGTGTAATTCCAGCACAAACACCTAGCGGCTGCCTAAGCGACCAACTATCCACATCTCTTCCTACATTCTCGGTGAATTCTCCTTTTAGCAAATGAGGAATGCCGCAGGCAAATTCAACTACCTCTAATCCACGAGTTATAGATCCCTTGGCATCATTGTAAACTTTACCATGCTCTGAAACTACTGTTTTAGTCAACTCATCATAATTTTTTTCGATCAGCTCTTTAAATTTAAAAAGAACTCTAGCTCTTTGCAAGGGAGGAGTATTGGACCATGCTCCAAATGCTTTGTGTGCACTATCAACAACGCTATCCACATCTTTTTTTGTAGCCAAAGTAACTTTTGCGCTTACTTCTCCTGTTGCTGGATTGTATACGTCAGAAGTTTTTTTAGATTCTCCTTCAAAAATTTTTCCGTTAACAAAATGATGAATGTTTTTCATAAGAGCGTTGAAATTATAGATTGCCTTTTAAGCTGTCAATTTTAATAAAGAAAAAATCTATTTTTTATATGCGCTGATATTAGCTATTATTAAGCAGTAACTAGCATTTTTTTTATTGAGCCTATTGCTTTTGCAGGATTTAAACCTTTTGGACAAGCATTGACACAATTCATAATAGTATGGCACCTAAATAACTTTAATTCATCGGCAACTTTTTTTAATCTTTTTTTTCTTTCTTCATCTCTGCTATCTATAATCCATCTATAAGCCTGGAGTAGCACTGCTGGTCCTAAATACTTGTCTCCGTTCCACCAATAGCTAGGGCACGATGCTGAGCAACATGCGCACAATATACACTCGTACAATCCATCTAATTTAGACCTATCTTCTACGGTTTGTAATTTTTCAATTCCATTTTCCCCTGACGTTTCTGATTGCATCCATGGCTCTATAGATTCGTATTGTTTATACAGTTGCGTTAAATCTGGAACCAAGTCTTTAACAACTGGCATATGTGGTAATGGATAAATATTGATATCTCCCTTAATATCTTTTACTGACTTTGTGCAGGCTAGAGTATTGGCGCCATCAATATTCATTGCACAACTTCCGCAGATACCTTCTCTGCAGGATCTTCTAAATGTTACCGTTGAATCAATTTCGTTTTTAATTTTAATTAAAGCGTCCAAAACCATTGGACCACAATTTTCCATGTCAACTTCGTACGTATCTAGTCTAGGATTTTTAGTGTCCTCTGGATTCCATCGATAGACATTAACTTTTTTTATATTTTTTGATTCACCCTCAATCGAAAAATAGTTTCCCTTTTCTATTGTTGAATTTTTAGGCAAAGAAAATTGAACCATAATTAATAAACTCTCGGTTTTGGTGGAAAATATTGAACATCGTTAGTTAAAGTATGGGAATGAACATCTCTATACTTAATGCTTACTTTTCCATCTATGTGCCAAGCAAGAGTGTGTTTCATCCACTCTTGGTCATCTCTATCTTTGTAATCTTCTCTAGAATGAGCCCCTCTGCTTTCTTTTCTATTTTCGGCAGATGAAACTGTGACCATAGATTGTCTAATTAAATTATCAAATTCTAACGCTTCCACAAGATCCGTATTAAATATTAAAGACCTGTCTGTAATTCGAATATCTTTCAACCCATCCCACGGTTCTTGAATTTCTTGCAAACCTTCTTTGAGAGTTTTGTCCGTTCTAAAAACAGCGCACTTGCTTTGCATGGTTCTTTGCATTTTATCCCTCAAAACAGAAACTGATGTTCCTCCATTTGCGTTTCTCATTTTATCAAAACGGTCTAAAGATTTTTGCGTTTCAGATTCTGGTATTGTTTCATGTTTTGAATTTGGTTTTACAACTTGTGCTGTTCGAATTGCAGCAGCCTTGCCAAACACAACGAGATCGATTAATGAATTAGATCCAAGTCTATTTGCACCATGAACAGAAACACACGCTGCTTCTCCTATAGACATTAGTCCTTCTACTATACCTTCGGAACCATCTGCATTCTTGGTTAAAACCTCACCATGATAGTTTGTGGGAATGCCACCCATATTGTAATGAACCGTTGGTATCACTGGTATAGGCTCTTTAGTTACATCAACTCCAGCAAAAACCTTAGCCGACTCAGAGATTCCTGGAAGTCTCTCATGTAGAATTTTTGCATCTAAATGATTCAGGTGAAGAAAAATATGGTCTTTGTTTTTCCCAACTCCTCTTCCTTCATTAATTTCAATAGTCATGGATCTTGAAACAACATCCCTAGAAGCCAAATCTTTTGCAGATGGGGCGTATCTTTCCATAAATCGCTCACCTTCTGAATTAACTAAAAAACCACCTTCACCCCTACTACCTTCTGTAATTAAACATCCGGCTCCATAAATTCCTGTTGGATGAAACTGCACAAATTCCATATCTTGTAATGGCAATCCTGCTCTCAATACCATTCCTCCTCCGTCACCAGTACATGTGTGAGCCGATGTCGCCGAGAAATAAGCTCTTCCATATCCACCTGTTGCAAGAATAGTCATATTAGCCCTAAACCTATGTAGAGTTCCATCTTGCAAAGACCAGGCAAGAATTCCATGGCACTTGCCATTGTGCATTAATAAATCGAGAGCAAAATATTCTATAAAAAATTCTGTATTTTTTTTCAAAGCCTGCCCATAGAGAGTGTGCAAGATTGCATGCCCAGTTCTATCAGCTGCTGCGCAAGTTCTTTGCACAACACCGTTTCCGTAATTTTTGGTCATACCTCCGAAAGGTCTTTGATAAATTTTTCCCTCTTCCGTTCTGCTAAATGGAACTCCGTACTTTTCCAGCTCCACCACTGCTTGCGGTGCTTCTTTGCATAAAAATTCAATAGCGTCTTGATCGCCTAACCAGTCAGCTCCTTTTACTGTGTCATACATATGCCAACGCCAGTCATCTTCACCCATGTTTCCTAGAGCCGCTGAAATACCACCTTGAGCCGCAGCTGTATGGCTTCTTGTAGGGAATACTTTAGATATGCAGGCCGTCTTTAGGCCAGCCTCTGAAAGACCAACGGCCGCTCGTAAACCGGAGCCACCAGCTCCAACAACGATAGCATCATATTCGTGATCGATAATTTTGTACTTGCTCATAATTTTAACTAAATTTAATCAAAACTAGAGATACAATAGTTATTAGCGGAAGGGTAGTCGCAAATACGGATATAATAAAATTCGCGACATTTTTGTATCGATTATTTTGTATATAATCCTCAAATATTTCTCCCATGCCAATTTTCATATGGGAAAAAACTAAAATTAAGAAAATAATAGAAACAATAAAATTAATATCGTTTTTAAAAAAAACCAAGACAGTTTGATAATCTTTTTGAACTAAGCCTACAAAAAATGACAAAAACCAAACAAGTAAAGGCAAAAGAATAACTGCTGTTATTCTTTGCAAAATCCATTTTGTAACAGCTATGTTTTTCATGAAATGATCCATAATGTTACTGTTAATAAAAAAGAGCTTATCAAAACGATAATACCAGATAAATTGGCGATTTTAATCTCATATCCATATCCCAAATCCCAAAATAAATGTCTTAGTCCATTTAATAAATGGTAACAAAATGACCAGGTAAAGCCGACCAAAATAAATTTACCTAAAAAACTCGATGAAAAAATTAAGAAATATTTGTAACAGTCTTCTCCCATATACAAAGAAATGATCCAAAAACAAATTAGAGAAATTCCGGCCGTATTAATAATCGATGTTAAGCGATGCGTAATAGACAATAAAGAAGACAGTTGCCACTTATAAACCTGCAAATGGGGCGACAAAGGTCTATTTTTTTTAAAATCATCCATTTTTAAATAAGATTCTTTTGTATTAAGGTTTCAGCAATTTGAACAGCATTTAGCGCTGCTCCTTTTAATAAGTTATCTGAAACAATCCAAAGATTTAAACAATTTTTCTCAGTTGTATCTATTCTGATTCTAGAAATATAAGTTTCAAATTTATCTTGAGCCTCAAGTGGCGTTATGTAACCACCATCTTTTCTCTCATCAATTACTTTGCATCCGCTTGCTGAAGAAAGTGCTGACCGAACTTGATCTAGTGAAAATGATTTTTCAAACTGAATATTAACAGATTCGCTATGAGAAATAAGAACTGGAACTCTGACGCAAGTAGCTGTTAATTCTATTTTGCTATCTAATATTTTTTTAGTTTCATTGACCATTTTTAATTCTTCTTTTGTGTATCCGTCATCTGCAAAAACATCGATGTGAGGAATGACATTGAAGGCAATTTGTTTAGTAAATTTTTTTGGTTGAATTGTTTCATTATTTAAAAACTGTTTCGTCTGCTGAATCAGCTCATCCATTGGCTCTTTACCCGCACCTGATACTGACTGATAAGTAGAAGTAACCACTCTCTTAATATTAAACAAGTCATGCAAAGGTTTTAGAGCAACTACTAGCTGAGCTGTAGAACAGTTAGGATTTGCAATGATATTTCTTTTTTTATAATTTTTTAAATCTTCCCAATTTACTTCTGGAACAATCAGCGGAATATCCGGATCCATTCTATAAAGACTCGAGTTATCAATAACAACCGTATGTTTGGCTGCTTTTTCTGCTAATGCTTTTGTGACTGTTGAGCCACAGCAAAAAAAAGTGATTGCCGCTTTTGAAAAATCAAAACTATCTAATTCCTCGATGATTATTTTTTTTTCTTTGAATTTAACTTCTTTTCCTGCGCTATTTTTAGAAGCTAGCAAATAAAGATTGTCTAAAGGAAAACTTCTTCTTTCTAAAACTTCTATTATTTTCCTGCCAACGTTTCCCGTTGCTCCGGCAATTGCTATATTAAGCTTCATTTTTGTAAGTCTAATTTTGCAACTATTGCATCACCCATTTCAGATGTAGAAACTTTCTTTTTATCTTTTTCCATAATATCCGCTGTTCTTAAACCATCTTTTAAAACTAGTTTAATTGCAGATTCTAACAAATCTGACTCTTTGTCAAAATCTAAAGAATATTTTAAAGCCATGGCAAAACTCAAAATCATAGCAATAGGATTGGCCAAGCCTTTTCCAGCTATATCTGGTGCTGAGCCGTGACACGGTTCATACATGGATCTAATTCTTCCATGCTTATCTTTTTCGCTTAAAGAAGCAGATGGTAACATTCCAAGAGATCCTGTTAGCATAGCAGCTTCATCCGATAGCATGTCTCCGAATAAGTTGTCTGTAACTATCACATCAAATTGTTTGGGGTTTCGAACCAATTGCATTGCGCAGTTGTCTGCTAACATATGACTTAATTCGATTTCTTTGTAAGCTGCATTTTCATCGTGGAATGCTTGGACTTCCTCTTTCCACAAAAGTCCCGCTTCCATCACGTTAGACTTGTCAGCTGATGTAACTTTTTTATTTCTTTTTAGTGCTAAATCAAAAGCTACCTTGGTAACTCTTTTAATTTCTTTAGAGGTATAGACATGAGTATTCACACCTCTTCTTTCGCCATTTTCCATTAGCTCAATTCCTCTCGGCTCTCCAAAGTAAATTCCGCCTGTTAGCTCTCTAACTATTAGAATATCCAAACCAGATATAATTTCAGACTTTAAAGAAGATGCGCTAACAAGCTCCTCAAAACATATTGCTGGTCTTAAATTGGCAAACAATCTCATTTCTTTTCTTAGGCGCAAAAGTGCTCTTTCTGGTTTTTTAGAAAACTCTAGATTGTCCCATTTGGGACCTCCCACCGCTCCTAAAAGAACCGCATCACTATCCATTGCTTTATATAAAACTTGGTCTGTTAATGGAGTTCCGCTCTCGTCGTATGAAGCTCCACCTGCCAATTCTTCTGAACATTCTATTTCTAATTTCTTATTTTCATTAAACCAATGAATAACCTTTTTTGCTTCGGTCATTATTTCAGGACCAATACCGTCTCCAGCTAGTAATAAAATATTTTTTTTAGCCATTTAAAAAAGCCAGGGTGTTTTGTTTTTTTGATTAGAAATAAATTTAGTAATATTTTCAGATTTTTTTAATGTAATTCCAATGTCATCGAGGCCGTTTATTAAACATTCTTTTTGAAAAGGATCCACATCAAACTCTATGGGCTGATTGTCTCCTTTGGTAATTTTTTGCTGATCTAAGTTAACTTCGATTTCTTTCTTGTTTTTAGAAAAATCTGCAAGTTCTTTTATTTTTTCTTCTGGCAAAACAATAGCTAAGATCCCATTTTTAGAACAGTTATTGTAAAATATATCAGCAAAACTAGGTGCTATGATAACTCTAAAGCCAAAATCTAATAGTGCCCATGGCGCATGCTCTCTTGAAGATCCACACCCAAAATTTTTTTCTCCTATTAAAATTGTTGATTTATTGTAAGGCTCTTGATTAAGAGTGAAACTTTCTATTGGCTTTCCAGAATCGTCATATCTCATTTCAAAAAATAAACTTTCACCCAATCCTGTTCTCTTAATAGTTTTTAAAAACTGTTTTGGTATCATCATATCTGTGTCCACGTTCACTATGGGTAGATAAGCTGGAATGCTTTTGGTTGTGTTAAACTTTTCCATTATAAGAATTTTCTCACGTCTGTTAATTTTCCTTCAATTCCTGCTGCTGCAGCCATTGCGGGACTAAGCAAATGAGTTCTGCCTCCTCTTCCCTGTCTTCCTTCAAAGTTTCTATTGGAAGTTGATGCACATCTCTCACCTGGCAATAATTGATCCGGATTCATACCTAGGCACATTGAACAACCTGCCTCTCTCCACTCCAATCCTGCATCAGTAAAAATTTTATCTAAACCCTCTTCTTCTGCTTGTTTTTTAACCAAGCCAGATCCCGGAACAACAAATCCTGTAACATGAGCTGCTATTTTTCTACCTTTTAATATGGCAGCTGCTGCTCTTAGATCCTGAATTCTTCCGTTAGTACAAGATCCTATAAAAACTTTATCTATCACAACTGTTTCTAATTTTTTATTTGATTCTAGCCCCATATATTTAAGAGACCTAATAACTGAATTTTTTTTATCAGGATCGGTAAAATCATCTGGGTGAGGAATGGTACCGGTAATTGGCAAAACATCTTCTGGACTAGTTCCCCAAGTAACAGAAGGTGCTATTTCCTCTCCCTTTAGCACTATAGTTTCATCATATTTTGCATCTTTGTCTGAATGCAAACTTAACCAGAATGCTTCTGCTTTTCCCCAATCGTCTCCTTTGGGAGCCAAAGGTTTATTTCTCATAAACTCTATAGTTTTTTCATCTGGTTGAATAATTCCCGCTCTTGCTCCAGCCTCAATAGACATATTGCAAACAGTCATTCTTTCTTCCATCGATAAATTTTTAATTACCTCGCCGCAATATTCTATAACGTAACCAGTTCCTCCGGCCGTTCCTATTTTTCCAATAATAGTAAGAATAATATCTTTAGCAGTCACACCAAGTGAAAGCTTACCTTGAATTTCAATTTTCATATTTTTGGCTTTTCTTTGGATTAAAGTTTGGGTAGCCAAAACATGTTCTACTTCTGAAGTTCCAATACCAAAAGCCAAAGCACCGAACGCTCCGTGAGTTGCTGTATGACTATCTCCACATACAATTGTCATTCCGGGCTGGGTCAAACCTTGCTCTGGTCCAATTACATGAACAATTCCTTGTCTAATATCATTTAAGCCAAAAAAATTTATATCAAAATCTTTACAGTTTTTTTGCAAAGTTTCATATTGCAAAGCCGAATCTTTATTTTCAATTGGCTTACTTCTATCTGTTGTGGGAACATTGTGATCAGCTACAGCAAGTGTAAATTCTGGAAATTTTACTTTTCTTCCATTCATTCGCAACCCTTCGAATGCTTGTGGACTTGTTACTTCATGAACGAGATGTCTATCAATAAAAAGAAGGCATGTTCCATCTTCTTGCTTATCAATTAAGTGGCTTTCAAATAGTTTGTCGTACAGAGTTTGGGACATTACAAATTACTTCTTTGTATCTTCACTAACAGCCACTTTTTCAGCGGCTCCTTTTTTGGCTACAACTTTTTTTGCTGTAACGTCTGAACCAATTTTCTTTTTAATCTTTTCATTAATTCTAGCTGATTTTCCTTTTCTATCTCTCAGGTAGTAAAGTTTAGCTCTTCTGACCTTTCCTGATCGCATTAATTCTATAGACTCTACATTTGGGCTGTAAAGTTGGAATACTCTTTCCACACCCTCACCAAAAGAAATTTTTCTAACTGTAAATGCGGAATTAATTCCTCTATTTTTTTTTGCAATACACACTCCTTCGTATGCTTGAATTCTTTGTTTTTTTCCCTCGATTATTCGGACGTTAACTTTAACCGTGTCCCCAGGATTAAAATCTGTGATTGTCTTGTTTTCAGTTAATTTTTTAATCTGCTCTTTGTTGATATCTTCAATATTTTTCATGACTAAATTCATTCTAATTTTTGTTTTTGTTATACCTCTGCCACATATCTGGTCTTAGGCGCTGTGTTATACCCCTGGACTGTTCTAAACGCCAGTGCTTTATTTCCGCGTGGTTTCCCGATAATAGAACGTCTGGCACCTTTTTGCCGTCCCATTCTCTTGGTTGAGTATATTGAGGATATTCCAGTAAGTGGTTATTAAAACTTTCCTCTTCTAAAGATCCTTCTGCCCCTACAACACCGGGCAAAAGCCTTAGGATACTATCTAGCAAAACCATTGCTGCCGTCTCACCTCCTGACAAAACATAGTCGCCAATACTTATTTCTTCTATGTTGTTTTTTTCTATTACTCTTTGATCGACACCTTCAAAATGACCACACAAAATATTTAATCCACCCTGTAAAGAAAAATTTTTAACAGTCTCCTGGGTTAGTGTCTTTCCTCGAGGAGAAAGATAAATAGTAGAGTTTTTATTTTGGTTATTTTTTAAACAGTGGTCGACTACATCTGCGCGCATCAACATTCCTCTACCTCCGCCGAAAGGTTTGTCATCAACGGAGCCGTGTTTATCAAGCGCATAGTCTCTGATATTTACAACGTTCAGTTCCCAAATGTTTTTCTCTCTTGCTCTCTTGTACATTCCAACATCAAGCAAACCAGGAAAAAAATCTGGGTACAAAGTAAATATTTTAGCAGACCACATTACAGTTTTTATTTCTGCTCCTCGTCTTTTTTAGCCTCTTCAACTGGAGCTGCTTCTACTGCTGGAGCTTCTACTGCTGGAGCTTCTACTGCTGGAGCTGGAGCTGGAGCTGCTGCTGCGGCTTCTGCGGCTTTTTTAGCTTCCTCGATTTTTTTTAGTTTTTCCTGAGCTTTCTTTTTAGGTAATGCTTTGATTGGGTTAT
>ERZ891418.118-NODE-118-length-27897-cov-7.066051_pt1 | contig 27897 bp, 17 predicted proteins | sample MGYA00521236_ERZ891418 | MGnify/ENA primary metagenome ERZ891418 (study PRJEB32303, sample SAMEA104408696) | aquatic metagenome | biome: Brackish water; feature: Chemocline; material: water | place: Baltic Sea | collected 2014-10-18T10:34:00 | depth 100 m ... | reverse complement strand
AGTGATCGCGTCCGGGCAGCTTTGTGTTGATTCTTGGCGTGCGTCCCATTTCGCCGCACATCACGATCAGCGTTTCGTCGAGCAGACCGGATTCGTCCAGGTCGTCGAGCAGCGCGGACAGGCCGCGATCGGTCGGCGGCAGGAGGCAGTCTTTGAGCAGTGGGAAATTGTTGTCGTGCGTGTCCCAGGACTCGTTGTTGCCGAGGTTGACCTGGACCAGATTCACGCCGGACTCGACCAGCCGCTTCGCCATCAACAGCGACCAGCCGAACGCGTTCTTGCCGTAACGCTCCTGAATTTTTTCGTCCGCGTTCGTCACGTCGAACGCCTGCTTGACTTTCTCGTCCGTCAAGAGTGAGACCGCGTTCTGTCGAGATCGACTGAAGCTTTGCGTTGAGGCGAACCGGTCCAAGTCTCGTCGCTGATCCTCAATCGTCTTCAGCAGAGAGCCTCTCGCGCCAAGCCGAGGTTGGGTCAGCCCTTCCGGCAGGCTCAGATTCGGCGATTCAAAGACGAGCTTTTCATTCCGCTCACGGCCGCGCGTGAAGTGGAATTCGTAATCGGGATACGCTCCGTAGGAATTCCCATTAAACGGCGACGCATCCAGGAACCAGGGGTCGCGGCGGGCTCCCATCTGACCGCCGAACTGACCAGGAATGACTCGACCCGTGCGATGAATCAGCCGCTCGGGAAGCGCGATCGCCGGCGGCAGATTGTTGGCGCGCGGCTTCGTCTGGTCGCCAACGATCGAAGCGATCGACGGCCAGTCTTCGGGCATCGGCTTCGACCCGTTGAAAGTCGGCGGCAGTTTCGTCCGCCCCGACATCATCATCATGTGGCCCTGCGAGTGCTCGTTGTTCGGCATGGTCAGCGAGCGGAGCACGGCCCACTTTTCACTTCGCTGAGCGAGCAGCGGCAGATGCTCGCAAATTTCCAGGCCCGGCGTCTGAGTCGCGATCGGCGAGAACTCACCGCGGATCGAATCGGGTGCCTCCGGTTTTGGATCGAAGCTGTCGTGCTGAGTTAATCCTCCGGACAGGAAGATGAACACGACAGACTTCGCCCGTCCAGGACCGATCGATGCTGCTTCGGCAGCGTGTCCGGTCAAATCCGCGAGGTGGTTCATCCCGAGGCCGAGAATTCCCACGGATCCCGCCTGCAATGCTGTGCGGCGGGTGAAGGTCGGATGCGTCGATTGAGGAATTTCGGCCATCGAGACTTTCCATCGAGGTTGAACGACACCTCAACTTATCGGTCGACTGCGGTCGCGGCAACACACAGGTTCTTATGGTCGTCTTGTGCCGGAACGCTCGGTGTGATTTGAATGGCGACGCCAGTTCCACCACATACAGATTTGTCATTAGTTATTTGTCAATTGTCATTAGTCATTGCCGATACCCTCGCTGTATCCAATGAGAAATGAGAAATGACTAATGACAAATAACTAATCACAAATCGTCGAGTCGCTCGGCGGCTCGCTGCCCGGCCAGCGGATTCAATGAACATCGACGAGCCGCTAATTCTTCTTCGTGCCTCGCAGCCAATCGGCGATCCACAACTGGCTGCTCTCGTCTTCCGAGCGGGTGGACGTCCACATCAGCTTTGTGCCGTCCGGACTGAAGACCGGCAGGACGTCGTGCGAATCGTCGAACGTGACCTGTGTGACCTTGCCGCCTTCGAGTATGCCGTCCTTCTTCTTCAAGTCGAGCGTCCACAATTGAAACTTCGCGTCGCGGGGACCGCGCGAGTAGTCGGCTCCCGACCACACGAGGTAGTCGCCGCTCGGATGGAAGTACGGGCACCAGTTGACCTGCTTCAGATTATTGGTCAGCTGAACCTCGGTCTTGCCGTCGGCGGAAATCGCAAACAACTGCAGCATGTGCTCTTCCTGGCGGTCGCTGCGGAAGATCACCCACTTGTTGTCCGGCGAGAAAAACGGGCCGCCGTCGTAGCCGTCGACGTTGGTCAGCTGGCGAACGTTCTTTCCGTCGGCATCCATGATGTAGAGGTCCGGGTCGCCGTCTCGATCGGACGTGAACACGATCTGCTTGCCGTCTGACGAGTAACTTCCTTCGGCGTCGTATCCGGGCGTGTCCGTCAGCTTCGTCATGCCGGTGCCGTCGAGGTTCACACGGTAAATATCCATGTGCTTGTCGAAGTCCCACATGTAGCGGCGTCGGCCACCCTCTGCGGCAAGTTTTCGGGCGGCGAGTTCCGTCTCGGCGATGTTGGGATCGGTATGGCTGGAGGCAAACAGGATCTGCTTACCGTCGATCGTAAAGTAGCTGCACGTCGTACGGCCTCGCCCCGTGCTGACTCTCACGGGAGTCTTCGAGTCCAGAGGCTGCGTGTAGATCTGATAAAACGGATAGCCGACCGGGTAGGCCTGATAGACGACGGATTTTCCATCGGGAGAAAAGTATCCCTCACCGGCACGCGGTAGCCCGACGGTGACCTGCCGAAGGTTGGAAATGTGCTTCGCTTCCTGCGCGGCCGCGTCGCTGTCGTCAGATTTTTCGGGCGAGGGTTTTTCGTCGGCTCCGGCCGCAAGCGACAGAGTCAGCAGCAGACAGGCACTCAGAGGCAGAGTCCTCATATCAATCTCCGTTGGATCAGGTATCACTGTGATTGTGGGCAGGCGACGTTGACAGTCCGTTGGAAAATGTCGCGGTACGGCGCAAGCCGTCCCGACTGGATACCTTTCCGCATGCAAGATCGGGCAGCTTGCGCCGCTCCGCTACCTGCGACTGGCTTTTCAACGGGCTGTTGACTCAAACTGAGCCGAAGTCAAACAACTGTTGAATCGATCGACAAGTCAGTTGGTGGCGGAGCCCACTCAAACGAACAGACATGCAAACAAAAAACAGCCTGCCGGGTTGGCAGGCTGTGTGGAATTGCGGATCGCCTTTCGGATCAGGCCTTGCCGTCCGAATCGGCAGCAGGTTTCTTGCCTCCGACCTGAGCGATCGGGTTGCCATCACGGTCGAGCACCTTGTAGCCACCGATCGATCTGAAGTAGAGAGTCAGTATCAGGAATCCAATGGCCATTCCTGTTGGGATCATCGCGGTTTTTGTCAGGGCTTTTCGGCCCCCGGTATTGAATGCGGTCGTGACCGATTTCCCGTCGGCATTGAAGTTCTCTTCGATTGCCTTCTTGCGGCTTGCTTTTCCGGCCTCGTCCAGATCCTTCATCTTGTCGACAACGGCAAGTGCAGCCGCCAGCTTCTTTGCGACTTCCTTCTCCTTCTTTTCCTGATCGTCAATCTTCTGTGCCTTGAATCCCTCCATGGCTGCCTGCTGGAGACCCGGATCAAGTTTAGGATAAGTGACGATTGGAACGACAACGATTTTGAGTGTTTCTTCGCCACCTTCATAGCGGTCAAACACGGCTTTGTTATCGGCCTTCAGTGCTTCACAGGTTGCTTCGCTCTGCTGGGCTCCAATCATGGCCCCGCCGAAGAAACCAACAGTGATCATGCCGGAAGCTCCCAGAGCACCCATGGCCACAGCTCCGCTCCGCGGGTAACGCTCACCGGCGACAGCCAGCATCGTCGGCCATAGGAAAGCCTTGCCGAAGCTGTAGAGTGTCGCCGCGGCGAAGATCACGGCGACACTGGTGATCTCTGTTCCGAGCCAGAGCAGGCCGAGGACGGCAAGCACCGAGCTCACCAGCAGGAGGCCGATCGGATTGATTTTGTGAACGATCGGCCCGGCAAAGAACCGCAGCACAAACATCAGCATCGACGTGTAGATCAGAACGGTCACCGAGTTGTCGACGAGGTTTTCCATCAATCGCGTCTGCCACGAATCGACTCCGAGTTCCATGTACCCGATCAGGCCGTGCAGCACGATCAGCACCAGAAAGGGAACCGACGCGAAGCAGCTGAAGAGAACTCCGAAGGACTGTTTGCCACTGGCGGAAACGGTCTCCGGGAATTTCAGTCCGGCGACAAGGGCGGTCAGCAGGACGAGAACGATCGAGTAGGCACACAAAGCGTAGTGCCACGGGATCTCCAGAACCCAGGCGGTTTCGTTCTGGAATCCGGCCGCGAGAAGACCACCAAGAATCATCCCACCCGGCCAGCCAGCGTGCAGAATATTGAGGTAGTGAGTCTGGTTTTCCGGATAGAGCTGCCCGACAAGCGGGTTGATGACGGCCTCATAAAGACCGGCACAGATCGAGAAGATAAACACACTGTAGTACAGCAGGCTCTGCACTCTTGATGTGGCATTGGCCGCGTCCGATTCCACCCAGCCGTCGTACAGGCCAGGAGCGGCGAACAGCATTCCGGCACTCACAAAGTGCAGGACAATCGCCAGCAGCAGCAGTTTCTTGTAGCCAAACATCTCGACCAGAACGCCGCCGATCAGGATCACGAATCCAAAGCCGAGAAATCCGGCTCCCATGATTCCCCCGAAGTCGCCAGGTCCGATGCCCATCTTGGCCCAGGCGGGACCGGCTGCTCCACGGGTTGCGAAACCGACGCCAGCGGCCACAAGGGTCAGAAAGCTGGCAATCAGAAGCTTGCCGCGGTTAACCTGGTTTTCCATCGAGATCTCCAAACGCGTTTTCGGGATGATTCGTGAGAGGCTCGCAACAGTGACTGGGCATGAGCCTGAATTCGGACACGGAAATCGTTTTGCCAGCGTGGCAAAAACGAGCCGGGGATCGTACCGGGGCTTGCAAAGCAATTCCAATCAGTCAGTTAGGGCTCCCCCGCTGTCGGTCAGGCTCCGCCTGACGGAGTCGACACGCGACCGAAATAATTATCGACGAGCGTTCTCCGAAAGGCAGGACTTCGTCAGGCACAGCCTGACCTACTTATTCCGACTTGCTCCTTTTTCACGCAGGTATTTCAGCGTCGGGACGTTTTCGAGCGAGTACTCGCCGCCCAGGCTGTCGCGGAGTTCGTCGCAGCGGGACCGCATCTTTTTGAGAATCGCCGCGTGCTCGGCGCTGGTGGCGAGATTTTTCAGCTGCAGCGGATCCTCTTTCAGGTCGTGCAGAAACTCGCCTTCGGGCAGGTTCTGGAAGTAGCGGGCGTAGACATATCGCTCGCCGCGGACGCCTTCGTATTTCGGGATCCCGGCGTTGTCCATCAGGTGCTCGCAGAAGAAATCCGTTCGCCACGGACCGACAGCGAAATCGTCGATCAGTGGAGAGAGGTCGCGCCCCTGATAAGTCTCGTGAGCCTGGCCGAGTGCGTTGCCGAGGATCGTCGCCGGCACGTCGACGTTGAGGGCCATCTGCTGGAGCACCTGCCCGCGGCGATTCTCCGGCAGTCGCGGGTCGTAGATCACGAGCGGCACTCGGAGCGACTCTTCAAAATGGCTCCACTTACCGGCGAAGCCGCGCGAGCCTTTGTAGTAACCGTTATCTCCCATGAAGATCACGATCGTGTTTTCCGCGAGCCCTTTTTCACCAAGTGCTTTCAGCACGCGACCCATGTTCCGGTCCAGGCCGGTCAACATCCGGTAATACGCTTTGACGTTTTTCTGGTACTTCTCTTCAGTGTCCCAGCGCCAGAAAAACCGTCCCCGATGCATCGACTTGTGGAAGAACTCGGGCAGCGTCTTCCAGAAATCCGTCGAAACCAGCGGCGGCGGGATCGTCACGTCTTCGTACAGCCCGTTCTCGGTTTCCGGCCACGGAAAGTGATCCGCCTTGTCGTTGTCCTCCGCGTGAGGCGCGTTGAAGCTGACGCTCAGACAGAACGGTTTGTTGGCCGAACAACTCTCGATGAACTCAATGGACTTGTCGCCGGTGATGTCCGTCAGATGCCGCAGCGAGCCGTCCGGCTGTTTCTTCCAGTACTTGTTCCGGTTGAGAGGCACGAATGAGTCGAACATTTTCGCCGTCCCGCCGGGTCCGGCGCTGACTCCGAACTTTCCGACAAAACCCGTGCGGTAACCAGCCCGCTTCAGCACGGCTGGATAACTGGCATCAATCATCGGCGCGGCGATGTCCGGCGTGCCGAACGTGTATTTGTGAGACCTTTCCCACAGCCCGGTGAACAGCGTCGCCCGACTCGCCGCACAGATCGACGTCGTCACGAAAGCGTTTTCAAACCGCACGCCTTTCTCCGCCAGCGAGTCAATCACCGGAGTCTTCACAATCGGATGCCCGGCACACGAAAGAAAATCCGCCCGGTGATCGTCCGACAGAAAGAAGATGACATTCGGCCGGTTCGCCGCGACCGCGGATGAACTGACCACGGCGAGAAACATGGCCGTCAGAAAGAGTCGAATTTTCATAAGGATTCCGGGGAAAACAGAAATGGCATTTGACAGTCGGTCGAAAAGTGCCACGGGCATCCTGCCCATGAGGCGTCTGGCACAGCACGGCCTGGAAGGCCATGCCACGGAAATCTCCGAGGGCCTGCTGAAGGCAGGATTGTGGCAGAAGGGACCGCGAATTCAATTCAACGTGTGTCGTGACAGCCCTAAGCATTCACAAAGGAGTAGGCCGGATCGAGCGAAGCGATGCTCCGGCAAAGGAGATTTTCCACTGCCACCGCGAATGCCGAAACGTCGTCGCTTCGCTCCCTGGTCCGGCCTGCTTGCTTTTCAACAGCCTGCCAGGACCGGGTTCGCAACGATCTCGACGAAATCCGCGAACCGATTCGTCGTGCCCGTGTCACCAGAGCCGGCGTCGCGAATGCTCTTTCTCGCGACGGGAATCTTTCGCGATCTCAAGACAGGAGATCTTCCAGTGCGCAGCCAGTTCCGCTTGATCAATCTGTGACGCACCGCTGAGCACAAGACGGCTTTGCGCGGACTCCCGCGCCGCTTTGTCCTTCGCGGTCCGTCTTTGCCGCTCGACGTGAGTTCGGTGCCACGCGCCCGAACCGCCGTCGCTTCTGACTCCTGTTCCACTGCCGCGCTGCGCACGAGCTGACAAATCGTCGTTCGCCGTGCGTCTTCGATTTCGAGACCACTCGATCTGCGGAAAACCTGCGCGCTGACTGATCGACTTTCCCGATGACTGCCTCAAAACACAGACGCGGTTCAAAACGCGAACGTGTCACAACTAAGCACAGCCGGGACTCGGATTACCGACGGCACCGCGTGATGGCTCGATCGATTGCCGGGCGAATCCTCGTGCGCGATGACGGGCGGATGCTGGTGCTCGGCGGCGAGCCCGATTTCGCAAAGCTCGCCACGTGGCTGAGGCGACTGAAGACGACTCCTGGCGTCGGCAACGACGTGCTCGGCGACGACTTTCCGTTTCTCGTCGAAGGCGAGCTGACCGAGCACGCGCTCAAGGTGCGCGGCCTCGCGCTGCACCGCTGGCGGACCGGTCTGCTGGCCGAGCAGAAACAGCGCCGCGCGACTCGACGCCAGGCGAAGACACTGAACGCGGAACTGCGCGAGGTCGATGCGCTGCAGACGCGACTGGAGCGGCTGTTCGACTGGCAACGCCGGGTACGCCGAAACGATCTTCCGGCCGGCCATCCGTTTTTCATCGACGCGGACTCAACGGTCGCTCTGGCTGAGCGGCTACGGTCGCTTAATCCGGCCTTCGACGACGCCGTTCGCTGGCACGCGTGCGTTGTGGTGTGGTGGTCCGGCGGCGTTGCGTTCGACCGGTTCCTCGAAGCACTCAGCCGGTTTCCCGGCGAGCCCGACCAGGCGGAGGACCTTTCGCAACTGAAGTCGCTGGCAGCCCGGTGCGTCGTGTTCGAAAAGCGGAGTCGGACCGAACGAAACCGGCAGATTCGGCATGAGCTGCGTAGCGTGTTGAAAGAACTTCCCGCTGAACTGCGTTCGACCGCGAAGCTGAAGTTGCGACACGAGGGCAAGAATCTGGAACAGAATTGCCGGTTGCTGAAGCAGCGATGCGATGAGGAAATCGCAGCGCGAATCGACATTCGTTATCGCCAGGCTCCGGCGATCCTGGCCGCGCTGTGCGTGTGCGATGGCTCGTCCGTGCGGCTTCCCGGCCGACTGGTGCGTGACGTCAGCACAGCCCGGACGTCGGCCGGCTGCGGATCGATTGCCGAAGGCCTCGCCGGGCAATCGGCAAAGCCCGGTTACGACCTCCTGCTGCGGCACATGGATGAGATCGCGCCGGCCTCGATGGCCAGCGTGCAGAGATTGCTGTCCGAGGGCGAGACGGCTGAGGACCTCGACTGGATGGCCCGGCGGGAACTGGACGACCTCAACTGGCACGACGGTTTGAAACCGTGCTGGGCACGACGCTTCTTCGAGATGCTCGAACGTCGCGGCGTCACCTTCAGCGACGGCGACGCGTACCGGCTGCTGTCGTGGATCGAATCTGCGGACGAGTTTCAACTGTTGCGCGAATTTTCCGACTGGTTCGAGCGGCTTCCTGTCGAGATGTTTTCGCCGCGTCAGGCCGCACAAGCGCGGATTTTGATTGAGGAGCTCGTCGTGCCGGTGATCGGCCAGTACGGCTATCACGAGATGCTTCGTCAGTGGATGAGGCGGTCGCGACAGCAGCGGGTTTCCGCGCCGGGCGTGCCTCTGAAGACGGAGCTGCGGCGATCTCTGTCCGGCATCGCGCATTTCCGAACGCTCGCTGGCGAACGCGATCCGCTGCCGGAATCCTGGCGGCGCGAGCTGACTCGACCGGTCCGCGCGGCCAGCGAGCTTGCCTGGCTGAGGACTCAGGCCGAGTCCGGATCGGCGTCGCCTCACATGCGGTCGCGGATTCAGAACCTCTCGTTGCAGACACGTCTGGAATCGATCGACCAGGACAAGCTGCTGCGGAAATCTCAGCGCGCGTTTCTGGCCGCGGCCTCGGAATCGCTGTGCGAGTGCATTCGTCGCGAGTCGATTGCCGCCTGGGAAAAGGTCGTTGGATTCGTGCCTGAGGAAGTCTCCGAAATGTTTCCGTTGAAGTTCGGCCAATGGGTTCGCTTGATGAACGAACGGCAGCGCTCGATGCTGCGCGAGATTCTCGACGAGTGGCAGAAGCACGGAGATGACTACCGGCGGCACCTCGCCGACAACCAGCGGTGGCTCAACAAACCGAGCTGCCCGTCGTTGGGGCTCGACGAGTGGCTGCGGCCGGAGCCGGCATGGATCGAGGTCTCGCCCGGTCGCCGCATCCGCGTCGAGGTCTCACAGAAACCGATGCAGACGTTTCTGATGGGACAGCATTTCGGTTCGTGCCTCAGCCTGCACGACTGCAACCGGATGTCCGCCCTCACCAACGCGTACGACGCGAACAAGCAGGTCCTTTACATTTATAAAGAGGACGGTTCGCTGCTCGGCCGGCAACTGGTCACGATCAGTGCGAAGGGCACGATGCTGGGCTACCACTGCTATTTAAAGGTGTCGTCTTCCGACGAGAAGCAGCGAGAACTGCTGACGACGCTCGTCCGCGACCACTGCGGACGCTGGGCAAAACGTTGTGGCGTCGGCCTCGGTGAAGAGGGAGAACCGGAAACGATCGCCGGGCACTTCTGGTACGACGACGGCGAAATCGACTGGCCGGATTCGGCAAAGGAAATTGCCAGCGGATACGTGTCCTCATTAACCCTGTTCCGCCGATTCCACTCAGGAGTGCGGGTGTAGTGCCGCAAGTTCGCCCGTCCTCCTCATGAGTGACGGGCGTTGGACGGGCTCACCTTCGCTGAGGTATCCTGATCGGTCTCCTGCCGGTGAGTTTTCCGACTCACCCTTCCGGCTCGTCCAAACGATCAGGAATTCCCATGACTCGCCTCCCGATTCTTTTTGCCACTTTGGTTTTTGCCTCGTCCACTTCGCTGCTCCTGGCCGCTGATGAGCCGGTCGAGTTCAACCGGGACATCCGGCAGATCCTCACGGATAAATGCTTCGCTTGTCACGGGCCGGACGACAACACGCGCGAGGCGGAGTTGCGGCTGGATTCGGAAGAAGCCGCGTTCGGGCGTGAGAAGAAAGTCATCGTGCGAGGGAAGCCTGAGGCCAGCGCCCTCATTCAGCGGATTTTCTCTGAGGACGAAGACGAGCGAATGCCGCCGGCCTCGACCAACAAGAGCCTCACGCCACACGAAAAGGAATTGCTGAAACGCTGGGTGGCTGAGGGAGCGAAGTGGCAGGCTCACTGGGCGTACGCGACGCCGGTAATGCGGGCTCCGAAGAAGTTTGACCAGGCCGCCAACGAAATTGACGGGTTCGTCCTGGAGCGGCTTGCGAAATCCGGCCAGACATTTTCCAACCCGGCCGATCGAGTCACTCTGATCCGACGACTGTACTTTGATCTGATCGGTCTCCCACCGGCTCCGGCCGAGGTGGAGGCGTTCGTCAAAGACAAGTCTCCGGACGCGTATAAAAAGGTCGTCGACTCGCTCTTGAAGTCTCCGCACTTTGGCGAGCGGCTGGCGATTTACTGGCTCGACGTCGTCCGCTACGCAGACAGCAACGGTTACCACGCGGACAAGCCGCGGCAGGTGGCTCCGTATCGCGACTACGTGATTTCGGCGTTCAATTCGAACATGCCGTACGATCAGTTTGTCGTCGAGCAACTGGCCGGCGACCTGCTTCCTGAGGCGACGATCGATCAGCGGGTCGCGTCCGGTTTCAACATGCTGCTGCAGACGACGGACGAGGGCGGAGCTCAGGCGAAAGAGTACCTGGCGAAATATTCCGCCGACCGGGTTCGCAACACGTCGCAGATTTTTCTCGGCTCAACGATGGGCTGCTGCGAGTGCCACAACCACAAGTTCGACCCGTTTACGCAGCAGGACTTTTATTCGTTCGCGGCTTTCTTTGCCGATATCCAGCAGGTGGGAGTCGGCAACCCTCTGGCGTACCCGGTCCAGCATGAGGCGGACACGAAGAAGCTCGCGGAGTTCGATGCGCAGACCGCGGCCGCGCGAGTGTTGCTCGATACGGCGACTCCGGAACTTGCCGCCGCACAGACAGAGTGGGAGGCAAAGATCGCTGACTCGCTGAAGTCGGACACGCAGCTCGGTCCGTGGCACGTGCTCGGTCCGATCAAAGCGGCGAGCTTCGACGAGGCGCACGAAAAAGAGTTCGTCCCGGCAGCGGACATCGATCTCGCAAAGCCGGTCGGCGATCACAAATGGACGAAGAACGACCAGCTGGTTGACGGGAAAGCTCACTCGTTCGTCGGAGACAATTCCGCGGTTTACCTCTTCCGCACCGTCCGCGTTCCTGCCGCGACAGAGACGATTCTGTCACTCGGCAGCGACGACAGTCTGCAGGTCTGGCTGAACGGAACGCGGATTCACAACAACAAGGTGTCTCGCGGAGTTGTGCCGGATCAGGACAAGGTGACGGCGAAACTTGTCGAGGGCGAAAATCAACTGCTCATCAAAGTTGCGAATGGAGCCGGCGGTTTTGGCTTCTCGTTCAACACGAAGCAAACCGGACTTCCGCCGAACATCGTCGCGATCCTCACGACGGAAACCGAATCGCGAACCGACGCACAGAAACTGGAACTGGCGAAGCACTATCGAAGCATCGCCCCAATTCTGAATCCGAAACGCAAGGAAATCACACAGCTTGAGGCGGCGAAGAAGGCGTACGAAGCCGCCCTGCCCCGTTCACTCATGACGGTTGCCGTCACGCCGATGACGATCAAGCTGCTGAACCGGGGCGACTGGATGGATGAATCCGGCCCCGTCATGGAGCCGGCGATCCCGCAGTTTCTGGGCAGTCTCAATGTGGAAGGCCGGCGAGCCAACCGGCTGGATTTGGCGAGGTGGGTTGTCGATCCAAAAAACCCGCTGACCGCGCGAACGCTCGTGAACCGCCTGTGGAAGCTGTACTTCGGTCAGGGCCTCGCCACGCCGCTGGACGACCTGGGCCGACAGGGAACATTGCCGACGCATCCGGACCTGCTCGACTGGCTGGCGATTGAGTTCGTTGAGTCCGGCTGGGATGTGCAGCACATGATCCGACTGCTGGTCAGTTCGAATGCGTATCAGCAGGTCTCGACGGTGAGGGCTGATTTGAAAACGCTCGACCCGTACAACCGGCTCTACGGGCGACAGGCCCGCTTCCGGCTCGATGCGGAAATTGTTCGCGACAACGCGCTCGCCGTCAGCGGTCTGCTGGTTCAGGATCTGGGCGGGACGAGCGTCTTCCCGTATCAACCGGCCGGCTACTGGGATCACATGAATTTCCCGGCGCGAACCTGGCCGACAAGCAGGGACAAAAGCCTTTACCGGCGCGGCCTCTACACGCACTGGCAGCGGATGTTCCTGCACCCTGGCATGGTCGCTTTTGACGCACCAAGCCGCGAGGAGTGCACTGTCGAGCGACCTCGATCGAACATCCCGCAACAGGCTCTCGTCCTGTTGAACGATCCGACTTATGTCGAAGCCGCGCGAGCCTTCGCCGAACGAGTCGTCGCCGAAGGCGGCGCGACTGCTGAGTCGAAATTCGACTGGGCTTACCGCGAGGTGCTGTCACGGGGAGTCACCGATCGCGAAGCCGCGGTCCTCAAACGCGTTTTCGAAAAACACCTCGCCACCTGGCAGAAAGACGAAGCGGCCGCGAAGGCGTTCCTGGGAGTCGGCGCAAAACCGATGCCCGGCGGAATGAGCGCGTCCGAACTCGCCGCCTGGACCTCCGTGTCGCGAGTCATCCTCAACCTGCACGAGACAATTACTCGGTCTTAGCACTCGGTAGGACGGAGCTGGCAATAATTTCGAATTGTTTCCGTTTTAAAATCACTTCATCCCAAATGCGGCAATCGAAAGGACAGAAATGTTCTTCTCAAACCAACTTGCTCGACGCGGTTTCCTCGGCACGGGGGCTCAAGGCGTCGGTGCTTACGCGCTGGCCTCGCTGCTCGGTTCGTCTTGTGCGGGAGCGGTCGACGCCGACGCCGGTCGATGGACCGGAGTGATCGACAAGCCACATTTTCCGCCGAAGGCCAAACGGGTGATCTTCCTCGTGATGGCCGGTGGAATGTCTCATCTGGAGACGTTCGACAATAAGCCGAAGCTTGTCGAAATGGGTGGCAAGCCGATGCCCGACTCCTACACGAAGGGGCAGCCGATCGCTCAACTGCAGGGCAAAACACTGACATGCCTCGCCCCGCAGCACCCGTTTAAAAAGTGGGGCGAGTCCGGTAATGAAATCTCGGAGATCTTTCCTCACCTGGGCACAACCGCCGATGAGCTGTGCATCATCCGGTCATTGAAGACCGAGGCGATTAACCACGATCCGGCTCACACGTTTATGAATACCGGCACGACAATCAGCGGTCGCCCCAGCATGGGTTCGTGGTTGACGTACGGGCTGGGGGCCGAGACCGATCAGCTGCCTGGCTTTGTCGTGATGACGTCGGTCGGCGGCGGACAGAACCAGCCGATCGCCTCGCGGCAGTGGCACAGCGGGTTTCTGCAGAGCCGGTTTCAGGGTGTGCATTTTCACTCGAAGGGTGACCCGGTGCTGTACGTCAATAATCCGCCCGGCGTCTCGCGCGAACAGCAGCGAGACATTGTCGACGCGGTGCAGGAACTCAACCGGTATCGCGATGAGGTCGTTGAGAATCCGGAAATTGCGACTCGGATCGCTCAATACGAAATGGCCTTCCGCATGCAGTCCAGCGTGCCGGCGCTCATGGACTTTTCGGAGGAGACTCAGCAGACGCTGGAGCTGTACGGCACAAAGGGAGCCGACGGTTCGTTTGCCTCGAACTGTCTGCAGGCCCGACGGCTGGCCGAACGCGGAGTGCGTTTCATTCAGCTTTACCACCGCGGCTGGGACCACCACGGCAACGTGAAGGCCGCTTCGGCCGGAACGGCGAAGCTCATCGATCAGGGGGCTGCGGCTCTCATCAAGGATCTCAAACAAAGAGACATGCTGAAGGACACGCTCGTCGTGATGGCGTGCGAATTTGGTCGCACGCCGATGGCCCAGGGCAACGGCCGCGATCACCACATCAAAGGTTATTCCATGTGGATGGCCGGAGGCGGCGTCAAACCCGGCATGACCTACGGATCCACCGACGAGCTCGGCTACAACGCCGTTGAGAATGTCGTCACCGTACACGACATGCACGCCACGATGCTCAAGACACTGGGCATCGATCACAAGAAACTCACCGTGCGATTCCAGGGCCGCGACTTTCGGCTGACCGACGTGCATGGAACTGCGATCGACGCGGTCCTCGCGTAGTCAGCTTAGTAGGACGAACGCCCACATCCGTCCGAGCCGATGCCTACTAATTTCTATCTCGGCGGCGCGAGACAGGGCGGACGTGGGCGTCCGTCTTACGGGGGCGGTGGACAGAATTGAGACGGGTGGACGATGCAGAGACTTGTTGACGAAACCGCGATTCAGCAGCGGGTCCGGGAACTCGGGGAGCAGCTCTCCGAGGTTTACCGCGATCGGCCGTTGACGGTCGTCGGCGTCCTCACCGGGTGCATGCTGTTTCTTGCGGACCTGGTTCGAGTCATCGATACGCCGCATCGAATCGGAGTCGTCCACGCTTCCAGCTATCGAGGCAAAACGACAACCGCTGGCGATCTGCGAGTCGACACGAATCTGCTGCCGGACATTCGTGACCGGGACGTGCTCATCATCGATGACATTTTTGACACGGGAAAAACGATCGAAAAACTGGTTGAGTCTCTCAAGACGTTCGAGCCACGGAGCATTCGGACCGCCGTGCTGCTCGTTAAAGAGGGACGCAGCGAGGTTGCGATCGCTCCCGATTTTCACTGCTTTGAAATCCCCGACGCCTTCGTGATCGGCTACGGCCTCGACTACAACGACGACTACCGGCATCTGCCATTCATCGGAGTTCTGGACGATCCTCAAGCCTGATTGCGGTTGCAAGGGCCGGTTGTGGATCGTCAGCACGTATCACTCACAGAGGCAGAAAGAAGTCGATTGACCCATGCCGTATGTCTGGACGATTCTGGGGATTCTGCTCGCCGGGTTTGTGTTCCTCGCCGTGTTTGGCCGGTCCATGCTGACCGCGCTTCAAAGGCGGGAAGCTGCCAGGGCGTTTGAAATTTTCCGGGCTCATCGCGAGCAGCTTGAGGCGAAGTTCTTCGACATGGCCAGCCGTCTCGGCAAGCCGCGCGGAGTTCGCTGGCTGGCGTGTGACTGGCAGGACGAAGTGTCCTGCGGCCGGGACCGGAAAACCGGAATGTTGACCGCGTTCGTCGGAGTCAATCTTCGATTTGAGGCGATCGAAGGGAGCGACATGGAAGACGTCGAGGCGGTCGGAAGTTTACGCGACGCGGCGGCTTTGTTTCATTTTCAAAACGGGCAGTGGGGAACCGGCGGTCGGGCTCTGTTTAATATGAATCCTTCGTTTGCCCTGGAGCGACTCGCGGATCAGTACGAAGTCGTCCCGGTCCCGGCTTTGCCGGCCGTCTGACTGTACGCGGCGGATCGACTGGCTGGCTGCGGTTTGCGGACCGGCCTGCCGCGGTTCGAGTTGAGTTGCGCGGATGCTTGTTCGCCTGCGGATTTCGCTGCACAATGGCCCAGGCCAACTCCTCTGCGACCGGAATACCGCGTGCTGACCGACGCACGTTTTTCCTTGTTCCGTTTTTTCTCTTTTTTCGGAGGAGCTATGAACACACTCCTGATGACGCCCGTTTCGACTCGAATTGCCGGGTCGATACTCGCTCTCTTTCTTGCGGTGACTTTGACTGGTTGTGACCAGGTGCAGGACCTGGTTGATGGTGGAGCCGATCCCGCTACTCCGACCGACTCCGCTCCGTCGACTGCTCCGGCAGGCGCACCAGCTCAACCCGCTGCGACTGCAACGACGCCGGCAGCCGCTCCTGCAGACCCCGCTACGGTTCTGGCGACATTTCGCGCTATTGCACCGCGGGATGTGACTGAAGCCGCTTTGAGGAAGGTGGCTGATGTGCCCGAGGCCGCCTCACAGATTGTCGACCTCGACATGACCGGTTCGAAAGTGTCCGGGAGCGGTCTGACTCTGCTGGAAAAATTCCCCAACCTGAAAACGGTCAAGCTGTCCAACGTTCAGAATGCTCCCGGCAGTTTCGCGGGATTCAGTCCTCAGTCGATGTTCTCGGAGATTGACCTGGACGGCTCGACGATGGATGACGCCGGGATGAGTTCTCTCGCCCAGGTTCGATCGTTGAAGCGGATCAATCTGGCGGGAACTCAAGTGACGTCTGCCGGGTTAATTCCGCTGGGAAATCTTGGCGAATTGATCGACCTGGATTTGTCAGGGACCAGCACCGACAACCAGATCACCGCCGTCCTTGCCAACCTGCCGCTGGTCCGGCTGGACTGTTCGAAAACGGCGATCAGCGATGTCGGCCTGCCTCAACTGGCAAAGATTTCGACTCTGGAAGATTTGGATCTGTCGTTCTGTCGAGGAGTGACCGGGATCGGTTTTCGAGTCTTCAAGGGAGCGAAGCTGAAGAAACTGGATATCGGAGTGACTCAGTTCGGAGTCGACGGGCTGATGGTCCTGCGCGGGATGGACACACTGGAAGAACTGTCCGTGTACGAGACCGGGATCATTCAGCACAAGAATGCGTTGATCTTTGGTTCTCTGCCTAATCTGAAAAAGCTGAACATTGGCAAGAACTCGATCGATGATGCGGGGCTCGCCCTGTGGTTTAAAGGCTGCCGCAATCTGGAGCACCTGAATCTTTCCGTCCACACGAATGTGACCAGTGCGGGTCTGGCCGGGTTGATTTCGCTGAAGAATCTCCGGTACCTGGACTGCGTGAATACCGGTGTGGAAGCCAGGGGCGCGATGGCTCTCAAACAGAAGATTCCGGAACTGACCGTCCGCATCGGATCCGGTGAAGAAATCTGATTTCCGCTCCGTGACGGCAACAGCCGACCGGAAAACAAAACTCCCATTGGATGATCGATGCGGATCGTCCAGTGGGAGTTTTTCGTTTTCGTGCTCGAGCCAGATTCGCGCTAGCTCGTCGCCGTTCTGGATCGGCGGGCAGGTTCAGACGGTGGATTGTCTGTTGAGACCGGGTTGGTTGCGTCGGAGGCTTTTTCGATGGGCAGTTCGTCCGGTTGCCCGCCGCGGTCTCGCTGCAGGAACACCCACGCTCCGCCGGCGAGGGCGATGGCGACTGACAACAGACTGAAAGACAGCCCGGTAAAAAAGCCGGCCTGCATTGCCGATTCACTTCCCATCAGAAATCCGTACAGAACCTGAAGAGCTCCCTCGCGAGCTCCGATCCCGCCGGGCAGCGGCAGGAACGCGGCGGCAATTTCGGCCACCGGCACGATCAGCAGGTGAGCCAGCCACGACGGGGCTTCGACCATTCCCAGTGCCGCCGTGCATGAGACAAGTGCCGAAATGTTGGTCACGTGGACGGCGAGTCCCAGCCCGACAGCGGCAGCCAGAACCCGGCGACGAGACTGGTAGAGAGCCACGCCTCGACACAGTTCGGTGACAAGGCTGCCCACCTTCGGCAGCGCCTGAAGTTTTTTCATGACGCGTGAATTCAGCGCGGCCGGATGCAGAGCGATCAGAATTCCGACGAGTCCGGTGACGCTGCCTCCCAGGAAAATCAGCATGACCACTCCCAGTTCGGGGTGGCTCCACAAGGACGGATGAAGAAGTGACGCGAGAGCTCCGACAAGAACCAGCGAGTACAAGCCCAGCAGTCGGTCGAGCACGACGGTTGCCGCGACGACCGCTCTGGCTTCGGGCTTCTCGCGGACAGCCAGCACGACTTTTGTGACGTCGCCGCCAACGGATCCCGGCAGCACGTAGTTAAACAGGTTGCCGAGAAATCCAAACCGCATGGCGTCCCGGAAAGAAAACGGTATGTCCTGGGCCCGGACGAGCATCCACCAGCGGACGGTCCCGATCAAAATCGTCACCAGTCGCAGTGCCGCGGCGACCACGAACCACGACCAGACAATCTGCCGCGAGGCCACCTGCTCAAGGCCCTCCCGGTTCTGCGCCAACAGAAACGCGAGGATCGAAACGGCCAGCGGCCAGCGCAGCCACGAAAAGATCTTTCCGGTGAGCGAACCTCGCGAGACGCTGTCTGTCGCTCGGTCTTCCTGCATCTCAGACGGTTCGGACATCGAGACGCTCCGTACCTGGCGAACTGGAAGGGGAAGTGTGAGGCGTCGCCGAACAGACGGCCGACTGAACCGCCGCGCAGGCCCGCTCGCCAATGACCGGCCAGTCGTACGTTGACTTCGCGAGTAACCGTGCCCGCTCCGCAAGTTCTGTCGCGAGCTGCGGTGAGGAAATCGAATCGAGCAGCGACTCGGCAAACCGGTCGCGTTCGCCGATCCACAAGTGCTCGCCGTGAGCACACGCGATTCCCTCGCACCCGATCGGAGTACTGACGACGGGCAGTCCAGCGGCGAACGCTTCGAGAATCTTCAACCGCGTGCCGCCGCCCGAATCGAGCGGCACGGCCATGACCGTTGAATCGCGAAGATAGACACCGACATCGGGAACGTTGGCGTGCAGCTCAACGCCGGGCAGTCTGGCGAGAAGTTTTACCTCGGCACCGGGGTTCCGACCGACGATCGTCAGTCGCGCGTCGGAATGCTCGTCGAGAATTTTCGGCATCACATCCCGCGCAAGAAACTCCGCCGCCTTCGCGTTCGGCTGCCAGGACAGTGCTCCCAGATAAAGAATCACGGGCGGCGTGGAAGTTCGACCGACCGGGAAGTTTGAGAACGCGGCACAGTCGACTCCGTTCGGAACCAGGTGCGCGTTCGGTGCTCCCAGACGCTGAAATTCGGCCTGTTCCTCAGAAGAGACGGCCATCAGGGCACTCGCCTCGCGGGCGACACGCTGTTCCATTTTCGCCAGCAGCCGCGCCTCGCGATCGAGGTACGTGCTGACCGGCCAGCGACGTTCGGTGCCAACTCGCGTGGCCAGCTTTGAATAGACGTTGTGGAGGTCGCAGACGATCCGCGAATCCGGAAACAGATTTCGAAACGCGAACGGGTCCAGGTGGTCGAGGTACACCAGGTCGGGAGTCTGCAGTTTGAGCTGCCGCTGAACTTCCTGTCTCAGTACTCGCCGGTTGTGTCGATGAAACATCACGTACGGCTCAAACTTCGCCGCCGCGCCGAGCACTCGCAACATCTCTGACATCGGATGTCGCCGTCCGGATTCGACGGGACAGACGCGAATCCCTTCTTCCTCAAGCCGAGCGATTCCCGGATCGTCGAGCGAATCAACTCCCGTCACGAGTCGCAAGTCAAACTGCGCGGCCAGCGATCTCAGCAGATGAAACGAGCGGATATGCCCGCCCGTGTTGAGCGGCCAGGGCAGCTCACTGGTCACCGCGAGGACGGAGGTCCGGCGGGCTTTGGGGTGCGAATCGATGTCGGATTGCGAGAAGTTCATTGAGACTGCTTCGTCAGAAGTTGAGTGTGGTCGGAGTTGAAACCCGCTCGTCCTGCATCGGCCTCAGAAAAAGTGGCATGGGCATCCTGCCCATGTGGAATTCCTGGTTGCACAGCCTGGAAGCCCGTGCCACATTTTCGTTCGCTGTCGTCAAGTCGTCGTCTGTGGCTCGCGTTTCAACCGACTGCCGCGGCAGGAGGCTGGGAGCGAGAGTGTTTCGTAAACGTCTCTGTACTGCGTGTGCATTTTCTCCAGCAAGAATCGATCGTGAGCGACCTCGAAGGCCGACTGACAAATCCGCTCTTTGAAGGAACTGTCCGAAAGGCAATCCAGTCGCTCGGCGAGGCCCGCATCGTCTCCTGGTTTCGTGAGCAAACCTGATTCGCCGTCGACGATGACCTCGCGGATTCCGCCGGGGTCGGTCGAGACGACCGGCACTCCCGCGGCCATCGCCTCGATCAGAGTCAACGGGACTCCTTCGCTGACGCTGCTCAGCAGAAACGCGTCGGCGGCGGCGAGCAGTCGCGGAATGTCGTGCCGCGCACCGAGCAGTGTGACGTGCCGCTCCAGATTACGGTCGCGGATGAAACGTTCGATGGAGGCCCGTTCTTCGCCCTCGCCCGCAAGCAGAAGACGCACGTGTCGGGGTGGCGACGCGTTGTCAGAATCAGCGTTCGCAAGCCGCTCGACAGCCCGCAGGGCCGTGAGGTGATCCTTCAGCGGGTTGAGCCGCGCCACCTGGAGTACGACGAATTGGGTCTCGTTCAGTCCGAGTTCCTCTCGCATCTCACGTCGCAGTTCGGCGTCCTGTCTCACGGCGGAAAACGGAGCGAGGTCAACGCCGTTGTAGATGACCTCGACCCGGTTCCCGGCGAGGCCCTCATTCTGGATGAGCGCCTGCCGGACAGACTCGCCGACACCGAAGAGGCGATCGTCGCTTCGCAGCAGGAGACGATTGACTGCGACACGTTTCGCACTGCGCGAGTCAGGGAAATGTCGGCCGTGTTCGGTGAAAACGATCGGTGGCCGCCGGTACGACAGTCGTGAAACGAGCGATTGGAAAAACGGCGTGTACTGGTGAGCGTGAACGACGTCGACTTTGTGCTCGCGAAAGAAGGCCGCCAGGCGGAAGCCGCACTTCCAGTCGATGCCCGGAGTTTTGCGGTTCACCAGGCCGACCGGAAATTCGTCCGCGCGAAGACGCTCGCCGAGCGAACCGACATTGTCGAGACATGCAAACACAAAACGAAAACGATCGCTGAGGTGACGTGCCAGACCGTCGGCCAGAACTTCAGCGCCGCCAATGTCCAGGCTGTGCAGAACCTGACAGATCACCGGGCGATTGTTCCGGGGTTGGGTCATCGCGTCCCCCTCGCGGTTGTCAATTCGAGTTCCGCTGCCGGAATTGTCGTCGTCGCGGAAGGCTCTTTGAGATGCTGCTCCGCCCAGAACGCCAGCGAGAGCAGCGACCACAGCGTGCTGCCGTGTCGACCGGTGCCGGCCTCGTGCCGAGCGAACATTTCTCGCGCGACGGACTGGTCAATCAGGTCACCGACCGGCGAGTTGCCGGCCAGAACCGAATCCTCGATGAACGGTTTCAGCGGGCCACGCAGCCAGTCGTCGAGCGGAATTTCGAAGCCCTGTTTCGGCCGGTTCAGGATCCCGGCAGGCAGCATCGACTTCGCCGTCTCGCGAAGCAGCCACTTGGTCTCGCCCGATCGAATCTTGAATTCGGACGGGATCGTCGCGCACAGTTCGAGGAATTCGTGGTCGAGCATCGGAGGTCGCACTTCGAGCCCGTTGGCCATGCTCGCCCGATCGACTTTCACGAGATAGTCGTCCGGCAGCAGCGTGGCCATGTCGGCCGCGATCATGCCGGACAGATCATCGCAGCCGTTTCGGAATCCGTCCGCCGCGATGCCTCGCGCGGCTTCTCGCGAAAGAGTCGGACGCAGTTCGGGTGACAGCAACTGGTGTCGGAGCGGTTGCCGGCACAGCGACAGCGTGTTGGCGTACGCCTCACCCGGGTCCAGAGCCAGGTTGGTCAGAAACGTTTTCAGACGCAACGGGCGTGGCAGCCGGTCGGCTTTCGGCCATGCGGATGCCAGTGCGGCGAGCCAGCGGCCTCTCATCCAGGCCGGGACTGCGTTGCGGATTCGTGCTTCTTTCAGATCGTGAGCGTAGCGCGAGTAACCGCCGAGTGCCTCGTCGCCGCCGTCTCCTGACAGGACGACCTTCACGTGTCGCGCGGCGATCTGTGACACGAGTAACGTCGGAATGGCGGACGAATCGGCGAACGGTTCGTCGTAGTGAAATGCCAGTTTCGGCAGCAGATCGGCGACGTCCGCCGTGACGACTTCTTCCGTGTGCTCGGTGCCGAAGTGAGAGGCGACTTCGCGAGCGGCCGGCAGTTCGTTGAATTGCGACTCGCGAAATCCCATCGAGAACGTTCTCAGCGGGACGGTCGTCATACTTGATGCGAGACCCGTGACGATGCTGGAATCGAGGCCTCCGCTGAGGAACGAGCCAACCGGAACGTCGGCCACCATGTGAACCTGCACGGCCTCACGAAGTTTTTCGAACAGTGCCTCCTGCCACTCCCGAATGCCGAGCGACCGGTCGGGTGCGAATTGAAGCTGCCAGTACCGGTGCCGCTCGACATGCCACTTGTCGACGTCGAGCGTCAGGGTGTGGGCGGGAAGCAGTTTCTCGATGCCGCGAAAGATGCAGCGATTGCCGGGGACCATGCCGTAATAAAGGAACTCGTCGAGTGCTATCGGATCGAGATCGCGCGGGATGCCGCCGTGAGCCAGGACTGCTTTCAGTTCGGATCAGAAAACGAGTTTGGCGGAATCAAATCGCACAAAGAGCGGCTTGATGCCGACACGGTCTCGCGCGAGAAACAGCTTGCGTCGTCGGCCATCCCAGATCGCGAAGGCAAACATCCCGCGGAGACGGGATACGCAGGCCTCGCCGTATTCCTCGTAGAGGTGGACGATGACTTCCGTGTCGCTGCGTGTGCGGAACGAGTGGCCTCGCGACTCGAGGTCGCGCCGCAGTTCTCGAAAGTTGTAGATCTCGCCGTTGAAGACGATTTGAATTGAGTCGTCCTCGTTGCCGATGGGCTGGCGACCGCTTTCGAGGTCGATGATCGAGAGGCGGCGATGAACCAGTCCGACCTGCGCGGCCGGCGCAGAGATGGAGACTCGCCCCGAGTGGAGCTGCTCGGACGAATTCCAGACTCCTTCGGCGTCCGGACCTCGATGCGCGATCGACGCCGCCATCCGCGACAGGACCTGCGGGTCAACGCGGCGAACCGGGTCGGAGTAAACAACGCCAGCGATGCCACACATAGGTCAGTTGATCTCCGGCGTTTGTGCGTGCGAGTTCCTGGTGCAAAAAGTCGAATCGATTCGGCGGAGCGGCGCAAGCCGCCCGGTTCTGCATGGAAAAATGCGTTCCGACCGGACGGCTTATGCCGTGCCGCGACTTTTCCACAGTGCCAGACAGACCAGACTTCCTGACCTCTCAGGAACATACCCCGTCGGTTCTGCGGTGCTGGCGGGCAGCTGGAATTCGCCGTCGCGTTCGTCTCGTTCTCTGCGGCGCGTGACTGTCGATCCGGAATCCGTCGCCACTCCACTTTGACAGTTCGCGCCAGTGTGGCAGGAGGTTACCTCGCGGTGGCGACCTCTCGTTCCGCGCGACTTCGCGACGGCAGTTCGCAGTTTGTGAGGCGACTCACAGACCTGGCCGTACTGCCGCGACGATGATCTGCCCACTGCACGAGGGATTTGCGAATCGGGGTGTGTCACCTCGAGTCGCTCTGGGGATTTCTCAGTGCAGAACGACCCGGTCGAGCCTCAATCTCGGCCGGGTCGCGTTTTTCAGCGACGCGGATTTGTGTCGCGACTCGTAGGGTGGGCCGAGCAAAGCGAGCCCCACCAGTCTTCCAGGCAGGCCAACGTTTCTCTGGTGGGGCTCGCTGCGCTCGCCCCACCCTACGTCAAACTCGTTCCTCAGCCCGCTGGGACGGAGACGCTCATTTGGGTCGCGAGCTCGCACAGCCTGCTCCAGGTTCCGGTGTCGAGCGGAATTCCCTTTTCCAGTCGGCTGTCCCGCAGCCTGGTTGAGCGATCTCCAGGCAGGCGGATTGCAGTTTCCGGATCGATGCGTCGACTGTTTCGAGCGAACTCAACGAGACCGCTGAGCTGACCTGAAAAATGTTCAACGCCTCCGAAGTGACGCGGCTCGAAAACGACGAGCAGCGTGTTGTTGCACTCGACTGTGCCGGCCGGGGCGGGTGGACACTCCCCGCCGCTCAGCCCGCCGACCAGCGCGTCAAGCAGCAGGCCAAGGCCGAATCCTTTGTAGCCGCCCATCGGAAGAATCGATCCGGGCGGCACGGCAAAGCGGTCGTTCGGATCGTTCGTCGGGTTGCCGTTTGAATCGATCAGCCAGCCGTCCGGGACTTTCGCACCCGCGATCTGAGCGACTCGAATTTTCCCGTTTGCGACGACACTGGTGGACGCGTCGACGACGAGGGGCGGCGTGCCGGGAGCCCCGACCGCGAGCGGGTTCGTGCTGATGACGGGTGCCGTGCCGCCGGGAGGAGCGACGCATTTCAGTACGCCGTTATCGTTGACGGTCAAGAGGCTCGCCAGGCCGCGCTCGGCAAGCCGCTCGCACCATTCGGCCAGTCGCCCCACGTGCCCGCAATTGCGAATCGTTCCGCAGGCCAGCCCGAGTGCCTCGGCTTTGGGGGCGAGTTTGTCGATCAGCCTTCGCATTTGAATCTGCCCGAAGCCGAACTGTCCGTCGCAGACGACAAGTGCGGGAGTCTCGGATTCGACGCGTAGCTCGACGTCGGTCTGGAGACCGCCCTCGCCAAGAAGCGTGACGTACTCAAGGATTCTCACGACGCCGTGTGATTCGTGGCCGCAAAGATTCGCGTCGACGAGGCTTTCCGCGACGAGCGCGGCGTCGGACACGGGCACTCCGGCTGCGGCGAACAGGTCGGCCGAGAATTTACGCAGAAGCCGGGCATCGATTGTTGCTGCCTCAGTCGTCATCGCTCACCGCCAGCTCTTCAGGTCAGTCGACGCGAGCCCCCGAGTAGGACGGACGCCCACGTCCGTCCGAGGCGAAAGTACTTCCCGCAAGCTCTACTCGAAGTGTGAGGACGGACGGACGTGGGCGTCCGTCCTACGGGCCTCGTGCCGTCACGCCTGAGTGGTCTGCGCCTCGATCAGCGAATCCAGTTCCTGTTTGAGCCGCCCGAGAATCTCGTCGTAAGCAAACGCACCGAGCTCCTCCGTGCCGCGTTTCAGGTTGACGAAATTCGGAGCACACCACAGGCCCAGGTCGGCGTCGTCTGTCTCGCCAGGCCCGTTGACTCGGCAGCCCATCACGGCGATTGTCAACGCGTGGTCTTTCGCGTACCGCGTCATTTCCCGGACGTCCTGAGCCAGTTCGATGAAGGCCTGGTTCTCGACGCGCGAGCAGCTGGGACAGCTGATGATGTTGAGCGTCGGCAGTCCGTAGTCGACGACGCTGCGAACGCGGCCGGCCGCGATATCGGCGAGGATTGCTCGCCCTGCGTCGATTTCCTCACCCTTGCGATTGTTCGGCACGGTGAGCGAAACGCGGATCGTGTCGCCGATGCCGCGCGAAATCAGCTGCTCAAACGCGATTCGCGTTTTGATGATGCCTTCCGGCGGAATGCCGGCTTCGGTCACGCCCAGGTGAAGCGGCACGTCCGGCCGACGATCGGCAAAGCGGCGGTTGATCTCGATGACTTTCTGCGGGTCGGAGTCCTTCAGCGAGACGCAGTATCGCGTGAAGTCGAGCGAGTCGAGGAAGTCGCAATGCTCAACCGCACTGTCGAGCATCGGAGAAATCGAATCGTCCTCGTCGTACTGCTCGAGCTTGTTCGGGTCGACCGAGCCGCAATTGACGCCGACTCGGACCGCACAGTCATTGTCGGCCGCAATGCCAGCGATGAAGCGGACCTTTTCCTGCCACGGTTTGTCCCGCTCGTGGTGGTAAAGGTGACCGGGGTTGTAGCGAATCTTGTCGACGTGCGGAGCCACCTGTTCGGCCAGGCGGTAATTTTCCTGCAGATCGACCGACAGATTCCCGGTCGTCTGCTTGCGGATTTCGGCGAGGGCGTCCGCGTCTTTTTTACTATCGACGGCGATGCGGACAACGTCGGCTCCTGCAGCGGCGATCGCGTTGACCTGCTCGACCGTCGCGTCGATGTTCTGCGTATGAGTCGCCGTCATGCTCTGCACGGCGATCGGGTTGCCGTCGCCGATCGTAATCGAACCGATTTTCACAGACCGGGTCGGGTTTCGCTGAATCAATCTGGTGTCGTCCACAATTCGCTCCGTCAAGTTCCGAGATGGCTGCTTAGGCGGCCTCTCCTCCGATTTCGCGGAGAGTTTACCGCACTGGCCGAATCCCGACCAGCACCGATACGATCCCATCCGCCAGTAGGTCAGGCTGTGCCTGACGAAGTCCGGCGAGCAACACAAAACGCTGAAAGACTTTTAATTCCGTCAGGCGGAGCCTGACTTGCGGAGCGGGTCCATTAATCCTGACGCGCTGTCCGTAACAACAGTTAAGGAGTAACAGTCAATGAAGCCTCGATATTATTCGCTGGTGAAGGAACTGCGTCGGGCGTTCCCTCAGCCGGTGTCCGACCGGATTCACGACGCCTATTTCGGCCACGCGATCATGCAGGCCATCGACCAGGTGGACGCGATGAAGTCCGAGCGGCCGATGCTGGGTGAGCCGGTCGAGCTCGACTTTGCCGCCGCCCGGAAATGCCGGATCGACGACGATTCCGCGACGCTGGAAGACGTCACCGAAAAACTGGTGAGCTACCTCTCCGGACTTTTCGTCTGGGGTCACCCGCGATCGCAGATCAACGTGATCCCGCCCGCGACGATTCCCAGCATCATCGGCAACCTGCTCCCCTCGATTTACAACCCGAACCTTGTCAGCGAGGAGACGTCGCGCAGTGTCGCGCTGGCTGAGGTCGAAGCCGCAGCGATCGCTGCGGATCTGGTCGGCTACGATTCATCGCAGGCGGCGGGAGTTTTCACATTCGGCGGCACGGGAACACTGCTGTACGCGATTCGAACCGGGCTGGAGAAAGCGTGTCCGGGGACGGCTCAAACAGGGCTCAAAGAAGAGGCGGTCGTCGTCTGTTCCGAGACCGCTCACTATTCGTGCCGCACGGTTGCGAGCTGGCTGGGGCTCGGAGCGGAAAACGTCATCGAGGTTCCGACCTCGCCCGAAAACGAAGTGCGGACGTGTCTGCTGGAGACGATGCTGCGTGACGCTTTGAAAGCGGGAAAAAAAGTGGCGGCGATCGTCGCCACGATGGGGACGACGGACGCCTTCGGCCTCGATGACCTGAAAGAGATCGCTGAAATCCGAGACCGCATGGTCGATGAATTTTCGCTCGACTACATACCACATCTTCATGCCGACGCCGTGATCGGCTGGGCATGGAGCGTGTTTAACGATTACGACATGGACGCCAATCCGCTCGGATTTCGGCATCGCACGATCCGGGCTCTGGCCGGGACGCGGCGGCGGATCCGGCACCTGAGCCTGGCGGACTCGATCGGCGTCGATTTTCACAAAACCGGCTTCGCGCCGTACGTGTCGAGTCTGTACCTGGTGAAAACGCAGGCCGATCTGGAGCTCATCGCCCGCGAGCCATCGTCCATGCCGTATCTGTTTCAGTCGGGCGAGCATCATCCCGGCCGGTACACGCTCGAAACCTCGAGTAGCGGAAGCGGCCCGATGGCCGCGCTGGGCAGCCTGCGGCTGCTCGGCAAAAACGGTTTGCGTTCGCTGCTCGGTCATCTGGTCACAATGTCCGACACCCTGACAGAGCATCTCGACGGCCACACTTCGACGCACGTGTTGAACGCCGAGAACTTCGGGCCAGTGACGCTCTTCCGTGTCTATCCACCCGGCGTCGACACGTTCAGCGTCCCGGCTCAGGAGTACTCCAACCCCGAATTCCGCGAGACGCTGCTTGCCCACAACGAATACAACCGCCGCATCTTTGACGAGATTCAGTCCGAGGCACTGCAAGGGCGAGGCGTCGTGATCTCGCTCACTGAGTGCTACCGCGAGACCGAGTACGGCGCGCCGATCGTGGCTCTGAAGTCGTACATCATGAGCCCGTTTTCCGACGAGAAATACGTCGACGCCGTGCTCGAGTCGATCGCCCGCGCGCGAGAAATCGTCGGCCAGTAACGAACTTCGAGCTCATTCAGCTGCCGCTGACAGCCAGTTCCGGCTTGTTGTCAGCAGTTGCCTCGACCGGCTTCCGGTGGAAGGTCACTCCCAGCGACCGTGCGGCTCGGGGGGCAATGGAGAATCGGAACGGGCGGCCGACGGCGTACAGGTTGCCCAGGAAGTCGTACCCGAGTCGCCGGCAGCTTTTCAACGAGGCATGGTTGGCCCAGTCGACATCCGACAGCAGCGCGTCGATGCCGCGATCGGCCATGGCGAGCAGTGCCCGCCCCATGCCGATGCCGTGCAGACGGGGCGTGACCGCCATTCCTCCGGCAGATTTGGAAGGGTTTGAGAAT
>ERZ891418.116-NODE-116-length-27944-cov-7.970096_pt1 | contig 27944 bp, 15 predicted proteins | sample MGYA00521236_ERZ891418 | MGnify/ENA primary metagenome ERZ891418 (study PRJEB32303, sample SAMEA104408696) | aquatic metagenome | biome: Brackish water; feature: Chemocline; material: water | place: Baltic Sea | collected 2014-10-18T10:34:00 | depth 100 m ... | reverse complement strand
CAATCGTCTTCACGATCGTTCGCTTTTCGACGTCCCAGATGTGCAGCTCGCCACTCCGTGATGGCTCACCGCCACCCGTTGCCAGCTGCTTGCCATCTGGGCTGAAGGCGAGCGAAAGAACTCGGAATTCAAACGGCGACATCTTGACGTCAAGCGGATCTTCGCCGGCGCCAAGTCGGGCGACAAGTTTCCACTCCGGGTTTGAGTCCCAGATGATCGCTTCCTGACCGTCACCCGTACTGAGCAGCAGCCGGGCGTCCAGGAATGTCAGCGTTCGGACCGGGCTGCCGGCTCCGACGAGTGTGTCGATCGCCTGTCCTGCGGTACCGTCCCAGATTTGGATTGTGCCATCGTCAGTCGAAGTCGCGATCCGTTTGCCGTCTGTCGAAAACGCAACCGCTGTGATGGGCTTCTCTGCAGCCTTCGTTCCCTCCTGGGCTTTCTTGAGGGCTTCCTCCATTGCCTTCTGGTGAGCCTGTGCAGCCTCAAGGCTCTTCTTGGTTGCCTCGAGATCGACTTTGGCTTTCTCATCGGATTTCTTTGCAAGGTCAACACTTCGCACTGCCGACTTCTGAGCTTCTTCCTGCTTCTTGAGATCATCGGTTGGCTTTGTCAGCGTATTGTCCGAATCGGTATCGACTTTCGTCTTTGCATCCGTAGCGGCCTTCACCTTGGCGAGAGCATCCACGTTGGCCTTCTCGGCAGCAGCGGCAGCTGATGTGGCAGCCGTTGTCGCTGCCTGACTGTCGGTCAGGACTTTCGCGGCTGCCGTCTGAGCGACGATTGCCTTGGCGAGAACATCGTCCGCCGCCTTCTTCGCTGCTTCCGCCTCGGTTGCCTGCTTCGCGAGATCGGCGTTCGTTTTGTCTGCATCGGCCGCCTTCTTCGCAGCATCGAGAGCCGCTTGAGCCTGCGTGACCGCCGCCGTCGCATCTGTCACGACTTTGTCAGCAGCGGTCTTCGCATCTGTTGCGGCTTTCTCTGCGGCCTGAGACTCAGTGAGTTTCTTCTTCGCTTGATCCGTTGCAGTCTGAGTCGCCTGCTGAGCAGTCGTCGCATCCGTCACAACTTTTGCCGCCGCCGCTTTTGCATCGTCCGCTTTTTTCTTCGCATCGTCGAATGCTTTTTTCGCTTTGACAACTTCCTCGTCAGCTTTTTTCTTATCTTCTTCAGCCTTCTTGACAGCTTCGGTCCGCTCCTTGTCATTTTTGTCGGCTGCCTTCTGAGCGGCATCAGCCAGAGCAGCCAGCTGCTTGGCGAGATCCTGATCTTCGAGTGCCAGCTTTTCGGCTCGCTGACTCTCAACGTGGCCGCGAAGCTCGGCGAGCTGTTTGCCCGCTGCGTCCCACAGCTTCGCCGTGTTGTTGGAACTGCCCGTCAGAAACGCCAGGCCATCCGCGCGGCATGCGACCGAAACGACCGGTCCGCCGTGGGCGACGGCCCGAATGGCACTGCCATTGTCAAGATTCCAGATGCGAGCGTTGCTGTCCGTTCCACCTGAGACGATCTGATTGGCCGTCGGCGTGGTACAGAGACAGGTCACTCCGGCGTGAGCAATTTCGTGAACCGGCTTCTCGCCACCTTCTGGTGTTTCTCCCTCTGGTGCGGCAAACGTCCAGACTCGAACCTTCGCGTCCGCGTGAGCTGACACAATCTGGGTTCCGTCGATTCTCAGTAGAACATCCGTGACAGGGGCCGCGGTTGTGATCTGCCGAACGGCCTGGCCGCTTTCGACCGACCACACCCGAACCGTCTTATCTTCCGAGCCGGAGACGACGTGTTTCCCGTCAGCCGAGAAGCCAACGCCGGTGACAGCGGCCGTGTGTCCGTCGAGCGTCTTCACGACCGTGCCGTCAGCGGCTTTGCGAATCTGAATCTGGTTGGTCTTTGTGCCGACCGCAATCAGTCCGCTTGCGGCGTGAACAGCCGATGAGGCCGCGACGGCTCCCAGACCGATTTTCTGAGTCTGCACGTTGGCTGCCTGCTCCCAGAGCTTGACGACTCGGAAACCGGCCGATGCCAGCATTCGCTTCTGCGGGTGAAACGCGAGCGAGTGCACGAAGTCGCGATGAGCGGCTCCGTCGGGATACATCTTTTTTCCTTCGAACTCAATGTCATTCAGGCTGGGGTCGATCAGCCGGATTTCTTCACCGCTGTGAACGTTAAAGACGAGAATCTGATTGGCTCGTCCAGCGGCAACCCGCTCACCCCATGGCGACAGCACGATGTCATAAATCGCGTTCATGCCTTTGGGGATTGGCTGCCAGTTGACGGTAATTCCACCCGTGTCTTCGGCACCTTTGGCGCCTTCTTCGATCCAGAGCCGCAGGACGCCAAGTTCCTTCGGGGTCAGCGCTGACGCTTCCACCTTGTTCGGCAGCGGCGACATGTGGGGCGCCTTCTGCCGGGAGGCGACCTGGTAAAGCAGGCTGTCATCCGGTTTGCCTGGGACGATGGCCGGGCCACGTTTGCCGCCCTTGAGCATTTCCTCAGCGCTTTCAAGACTGAGTTTGCTCTCTTTGATCGCGTCGTTGTGACAGGCGATGCAGTTGATGTCGAGAATGTCAGCAATGTCCTCGGCATAGCTCACAGGCCGGCCCAGATTGACCTTCTCAGGTTCAATCGGCTTCCCGCCTTTGTTGTCCTGTGCGGAGACGAATGAAACGCTCATGAGCGAAACGAGTGTCAGAAGAGAAATTCGACGAGTCATCGGATACCTCAAAATCGCTTTCTGCCAACCGGTCTTCAGGTCAGCATCGGCAGGTTGAATTCGAGCAGCGTATTGTGCTGCTGGAGTCAGTTGTTAAATCGGGTCAGTTGTCAAATCGAGCCACAAACTTACCTGGCGACATTATTACTTGGCGACAGTAATCGTGACTGGCTGGTCAGCGGAAGTTGGACCATCCCAGTCGGCCGTTCCATGCACGACGGCGTACTGAATCGCTCCCTCGGTCGCATCGCCGCCGGCATTGACGACAAGCGTCGCCTCATTCTGATCGGCAGGAATCGTGACAGGTGCGGCTGTCAGTCCGGTCGCTGCCGGTGGGAGTCCCAGATTGACGGTTACGGGACCAGTGAATCCGTTGATCCTCGTCACGGTGACTTTGACTTCGAGCTTGGCGCCTCGCTTGAGTGCACCTCCGCCTGCCGGAGCCGCCGCCAGGGTAAAGGCACCCTTCTTAACCGTCACGATGATCGGTGTTGAGGGCGGAAAGTAATTCAGATTTGCGGCCTTGGCGGCTGCGGTGGCCGCAGTGAACTCGGCGTCAGCGGCGGTCTTTGCCGCTGTCACTGCTTTCAAATTATCGTCAGCTGTTTTCTTGTCGGCATCGGCCTTCGTTTTTGCATCGGTCGCGACTTTAACGGCTGCCAGGGCGTCTTCGTTCGCCTTCGTCGCGACCGCAGCGGCATCGGTCGCGGCTTTCGTGGCTGCCTGGGCGTCGGTCAGGACTTTTGTTGCGGCTGTCTGCGCGGCTACTGCCGTGGTGAGGGCGGTGTCCGCTGCCTTCTTCGCGGCGTCTGCATCAGTCGCTTTCTTTGCGAGGTCCTGATTCGTCGCGTCGGCATCGGCGGCCTTCTTCGCCTCGTCGAAAGCCTTCTGAGCCGCGTCAGCTGCGGTTTTCGCATCTGTCGCTGCTTTGTCGGCTGCTGCCTTGGCGTCGGCTGCGGTCTTCTCTGCGGCCTGACTGTCCGTGACCTTTTTCTGTGCCACCGTGAGGGCCGTGAGAGTTGCCTTTTGAGCATTCATCGCATCGGTTTGTCCTTTAGCGCCGGCTGTCGCTGCCGTTGCGGCCGTCTTCGCGGTTTCCGTCGCAACAGCAAGTGCCTTCACGGCCTCCTCCTGAGCCGTTTTTGCCCGGTCAACCCGCTCCGGATTCCTCGAATACGAGACCTGACCCTGACACTGCAGAAAGATGGTGTAGCTGCCCTCGGCGACGTTATTCGGCATGAACAGTCGCAACAGAGCAGTGTCCTGCCCCTTCTCAATATCCTGCTTCTGGAACTGAGCATTCTTTGGCAGGTTCTGCACGTTGAGCGTGATCTTGTTGTCAAACCCGTTTCGTTTAGTGAGCTTCACAGGAATCAGCAGCTGCCCGTTGTGATTCAGAACTTCTCGATGAACGTCCGTCGTCACCTGGTACGGAGCCGCTTCGTCCATGACCGAAACCGCCAGCCCGCGAGTCAACCGTGACACAGCAGACTGCTGGGCCGTCCCGTTCCAGACGATCGTCGCGGTCCGAGCGTCACGAGTCACGTTTTTCGCTGCGGCATCACGAGCTTTCCTCGCGGTGGCAACTTCCGAATTCTTAGTTGCGACGAGGGCGTCGCCATCGGTTTTCGCTTTCGTTGCCGCGTTGAACGCGGCCAGGGCTTTGTCGTCTTCCGCCACAGCAGTCTTCTGTCCGGCTTCGGACTGCTTGAACGTTGCGGTCGTCTGAGCAAGCGTCTGAACCGTCTTCGCCTGCTCGACCGTCGCTTTCTGAGTCGCCTGAGCGGCCGCGGTCGAGGTTTGATCCGCCGCCGTCTTCGCATCCGCAGCGGTCTTGACGTTCGCCAGAGCTGCGGCATTTGCCTTCTCGGCGGCCGCAGCGGCGGTTGTGGCGGCGACTGTCGCGGCCTGACTATCCGTGAAGACCTTTACGGCTGCAGTCTGAGCAGCCGTCGCCGTTGCGAGGACATCGTCGGCCGCCTTCTTTGCTGCTTCCGCTTCGGTTGCCTTCTTCGCGAGGTCGGCGTTGTCCTTGTCTGCTTCGGCTGCTTTCTTCGCCGCATCAAGTGCCGCTTGAGCCTGAGTGGCTGCTGCCTGCGCATCTGCCGCAGCCTTGTCGGCTGCCGTCTTTGCGTCGGCTGCGACTTTTTCTGCAGACTGGGCGTCAGTGAGATTCTTCTTCGCCGCGTCTGTTGCCGCCTGCGTCACCTTTTGGGCATTCGTCATATCCGTCACGGCTTTGTCCGCAGCGGCTTTCGCGTCGTCTGCTTTTTTCTGAGCAGCCTGAGCATCGGCGACCACTTTGTCTGCCGCAGTTTTCGCATCCGTCGCCGTCTTGACGATGGCTGCATCCGCAGTGGCTTTGTCGTCGGCAACCTTGCGGGCTGCGGCCGCCTTGTCCTTCGGGTCGACTGTCTTCTGCAGAGCGTCGGCCAGCTTCGGCACGTTCGCGACGAGGGCCACGATCTGTTTGTCGAGATCGTCCACCGCTTTGACCTTTGCGAGGTCCTCGATCCGAGCCGCGCCCGTAATCTGAACCGACTGCTGGACGACCGGTTTGGAATCCTCTGCAGCCGTGAATACGAGCCACGCGTTGTTCTCGCCGGGGCCAATGCTGGCTCCCTTGCAGCTGATGCCAGTCGGAAGACCCGTCGCAGTGACATCGATCGTCCCGTCGAAACCGTGCCGCCGAATGGCCGCGACCTGAACGTGCAGGTTGTCCCCGCGACGAAGGCTGAGTGACCACGTCTGATACCCGGCTGCCACGTTCTGCAGTGGTGCGGGCGGAATCACAACGAGACGGAAGTCCTGAGCTTCTTCACGGATCGCCAGATGATAGTAGAGGTCGTCTGAGCCGCGTGCTTCGAAGTACCGGTCTCGAAGAGTGATGCGATAGGTCGCGTCGGCGGGAACGGCAAAGCGATAAGAAATGTCGTCGTGGTTCGTGTCGAACAGGTTGGCGTCGAGAGCGTTCACCACCGTGTCGTCCACTGTGGCTCGACGAGTCAGCGTTTCTGTGCCGTCGTCCTTCTTCGTGACCTGATCAATCATCAGGTAAGGATCGGCCTGACTGCCGAGCTGCTGAGCAAACACGTCTACCCAGAGGACCTGCCCGGCTTTGGCTTCAAACTCGAAGCGGTCCAGGTCGGCCGTCTTTGAAAATATTCCGGCGAGCTCTCCGGGAACCGTGATCTTCTGAGATGTTGCGGGGTCATCATTTGGCTCAACTTCCGCTGCAGGTGCTGTCGGAGCGTAGCCAATAGTCACTGCGTTCGAGGTACCGTTCGCACCTTTGAAAACGTAAGAGGCTCCATCAATTCCCGCCTCGCGATCGAAGAGTGTTCTGTCGGCGTCGAGAATTTCAGGCGTGTTGGGGAGTGTGATTTCGACATTGAGTTTCTGAAGATCCCGCCCGTCAGCGGATTTGCCGGCGGGCTGTCCACCCGGAAGATTGCGGCCAACGATCGTGTATTGCGCCTTTGATCCGGGAACCCCAGCAGGCGGCAGGACAAAGTCAATATGCGGCCCCGCATGAATCTTCAGTCGGTAGCCGTAGTCCGCTCCGCCGCCGTAGAGAAAGTCGGCAACTCGCACGAAGTAGTCGCCGTCGTTCGGGATCGTGAAGTCCAGCAAAGGGTCGAAGCGATTGGCCTGGGCGATGGTCCGGACGAGTCGGCGTCCCGTCGAGGAATAAAGGCTCAGTTCTCCCTGCAATTTGCTGTCAATTCGCAGTGACGCGCAGTCGACCAGAATCCTCTGCCCTTTCTTTGCCGTGACTTTGTAAAAGTCAACGTCCGCTCCACCGTCAGCCTTGCCGTTGACGACCGTGCCAATTTCGACGGGCCTGGCGAGCTCCATCGTCGCGTTGTTGTTGTCCTCGATGATTTCCGGCAGTGTGTCCACCACGAAAGTTCGCGGATTGCTCGTTCCGTAAAGACCGTGAGCCCGTGCTTCGTAAATTCCGGGCGGGACAGCGGCATCAACTGTCACGGCAAAGGTATTGCCCGTTTTGTGAGTCGCCTTGATTCCGGGATGACTGAAAACAAGCTGATCCAGTTCCTCCAGGTCGACGCCGTTTGTCACCGTGACGTCGACAGCCGAGCCGACCTGTGCTCCCTGCGGGAACACAGAATAGATTCGTGTCGATGGGAGCTGGGCCTGAGCTGAGGTCGCGACAAGTGCGACAACGGCGACGATACCTGAAATGGAAAAGCAACGGCGCACGGCGATGCGATGCATGACAAACCCCTGGAAAGACCTCACGGACAGCGTGTCTGAAAAATGACACTTTGCGGCGAGATACAGTACGGGAAAGCGGATACGGACTAATGGGAAAGGCAGCAGACGCGATTGCGTCGAAAGCTGTGGAGTGAGCAGCGAAGGACGACTCCTCCGTTGAGTCAGCCTCACAGCTTAATAAGGCAGAAAAATCGATAGAACGACGACGGGATGTCGCTCGCCCTGAATACAGAAAAGCTGCTGCGGTCAGGTGACCGCAGCGGCAGAGCGATCGATTAGTGGTTAAACAGAAATTCTTTCGTATTGATCAGAGCCCAGATAATGTCCTCGTAGGCAACCTTCACATTGGCTTCGTGCTTTTTGAGGTGGGCCAGAGCGATCTGAAGCTCGTCCGCATTCGGCTCACGAGCGTAAGCCCAGCGGTAGAGTTCTTTCACGCGTTCATCGTGAGATCGCTCTTTGTCATTCGTCAGCAGTTGGGCTCGACCAGAGCCGCCTGAAATTTTGGTCTGAACTTCCGAGCTGTTCAGCAAGTGGAGGCTCTGAGCCAGGTTGGCTTCCTGAGACCGCTCACACTCGCAGGCCGTATCGCCCTGCGGCTGACCGAACACCTTCAGGAAGTACGGACCGATCGACGGGTCGGCAAGCTGAGTGGCTCGGGTGCCGCCGGGCAGTCCGCTGTAGGCCTGCGTCGAATTGGTGACCTGATGGAAGGCGTCGTATAGAACTTCCGCAGTCAGCCGTTTCGGGTAGTACCGGGAGAAATTCTGCTTGTCCTTCAGATTGTAGTCGTTCGGAAGAGCACTCAACTGGTACGTCTTCGACAGACAGATTGTTCGGACAAGCCACTTCATGTCGAAACCGTTTTCAATGAAGTTGTGGGCGAGTGCCTGAATCAGCTCCGGATTGGACGGCGGGTTGGTTTCCCGCATGTCGTCTTCCGGTTCAACAATGCCGCGATCGAAAAAGTGCTTCCAGTAGCGATTCACCAGAGCGGGAGCGAAGAACGTGTTGTCCTTGCGCGCCATCCAGTCGGCGAGGTGGACTCGCGGGTCACGATCCGCCGGAATTTCGAGAGCATCGCTGCCGAGTCCGGCCGGCTTCAGATTCTCTTTCGTCCGCGGATTCTGCGACTGAGCGACTCGATCGTTGTGGAAGATTCGCCGGTCCCGCTGAGTTCGCAACGCACCGGGGGTCGTCTTGTTTCCGACCGTCGTGAAAAACGCGGCGAAGCCGTAGTAGTCGTTCTGGCTCCACTTCTCGAACGGGTGGTGGTGGCATCGGGCACACTGAATGCGGAGGCCGAGGAATAACTGGGCAGTGTCCTCAACCTGCTCATTGACCTCGTTGACTTCGCGATACCAGACGACCGACGGGTTGCTGGTTGCTTCTCCAGAGGCCGAGACGATCTCTCGCACGAACTGGTCGTAAGGCTTGTTCTCGTAGAGGCTTTCCCAGATCCAGCGGTAAAACGCGTAGGTTCCGTAAAGGTCGTCTGCCTGTCGCTTCTTGTTGCGGAGAACCAGGTTCCATTTATTGGCGAAGTAGTCGGCGTAGGCTTCGGTGTCGAGAAGTCGGTCGACCAGTTGCTCGCGTTTGTCCGGAGCCGGATCAGCCAGGAATTTCCGGACTTCCTCTTCGGTAGGAACAGTTCCCGTAATGTCGATGGAAACTCGACGCAGGAAGGTCGCATCGTCAGCCAGCTGTGACGGCGGAATACCGAGCAGTTTCAGCTTCGCAAACACTGCTTCATCGATGAAGTTGGCCGGAGCCGGAATCGATGAGGTATCGGCACCCAGCGGGATCGTGGCGCGGAACGTTGAAACCTGGCCCTGGTAGCGAGCCATGATCGCGACTTCGCCTGCCAGGTCGAGCGTCTTGATCAGGCCTTCCTCGGTGGACTCGGCCATTTCCGGATCGTTGGCTTCGTACAAAGCCATCCGGGTGACATCTTCCGTTGTGCCGTCGCTGTAACGGGCGAGAACTGTGATCTGCTGATCCGAGCCGCGGTCCATGAGCCGCTGCTTCGGAAGACACTCAATCCCGACAACGTAAGCGTCGTCCGGGTTTCCGTAGGGCATACCCTGCTCGACCCAGCGATAGATCATGCGGTATTCGTAGCTGCCAGCTTCCATGCGCTTTCCGCCGCCGTGCGGGGATTTGCCAGTCGCTTTGAGCAGCAGCAGACTCTCTGCAGGAGACGACGGAAACAGGCGTCGGCCGCGACCTTCCTTGACGAGGTACTCAAAGTCCTCGTCCGGATAAAAACCAAGAAGGGAAAGCTTAAACCCGTTCTGGCCGCTCGCCTTGCCGTGGCAGCCTCCTGAGTTGCACCCGAGCTTCGTGAAGATCGGAGCGATCTGGTTTTTGAAGTTGATCGGAATCTGATGGGCGACACCCTCGACGTGCACGACGACCGAAGCCTCTTTGCCGTTCAGGGTCGCTTTGACGGTGACGTCACCATCCTTCAAAGGAGTCACCAGACCGTCTTTGGCAATCTCGATGATGTCGGCCGGTGTCGCTGCGAATGTGACCCCGTGGGTGTGGTCGCGGAGCTGCCCGGACGAGTACTTACCCGTCACGATGAGCTGTTGCCGGGCGTCGCGACCACGGATGGTCAGCTTGCCGTTCTCGGCCTCAACCTGAAGGGAATCCAGCACTCCGGGGTCGCCAAGACCCTTGGGTTCGGGAGCGGCGAGTCCAACGGACGCAGTGGTGACTGCAAGAGCAACAGCTGCATAGAACAGTTGCGAGCGCTTCATGGGAAGCTCCTGTGAGGATCGTATCCGTATTGGATTCGGGCAGGATGTCATGCCGGGTTCACCGCAAAGCGACAAAGTACGGCAGGAGTGATTTACGGGGGAAAACGGAGTGGTTCACTTCGAACCGAGGTGACCAGCAGGTAAGGGTGGGGAAGTTTGCGGGTCGAGAGAGAGATTATGGCCGAACAGTCGACTACAAAACAACATATCGGTGCCCGTTTGTTTGTCAAGATGCGGATCAGGCCGCCGAGCAACTCATAGCAAAGGTGGGAACGGAATGTTTCAGAATCGAGTCAAGAAGTGCTTCACAGAGAACCGGGTCGCTGTCGGAACCGCTGTCCCGGACGCGTCCGACATCATGGCCAAGCTGGCAATCAACTGCGACATCGACTTTCTCTGGATCGACCTGGAGCACCGTCCGTACGGAACTCACGAGGTGCGGTGGATGCCGATCCTCTGCCGCCAGGCGGGCTGTTCGGCGATGATCCGCGTGCCCGGCCTGGATCCCATGTGGATCAAAAAGGCGCTCGACATCGGAGCGAACACGATCATGGTCCCGCAAATCAACAACGCGGACGAAGCCAAGCGGGCGGTCGAATACGCGAAGTATCCGCCGCGGGGTTCGCGCGGAATCTCGCCCGGATGGACGCTGATGATGGATGTTGCCTGGGACGACTACCTCCCGGTGGCGAATGAAGAGACCGGAATCGTTCTGCAGATTGAATCGCCCGAGGGGATGGCCAACCTCGACGAGATCGCGGCAGTCGAGGGAGTCGACGTCGTCTTCGCCGGACCGGCCGATCTGTCCGCCTCACTGGGAGTCATCGGGCAGTTTGGTCACCCGAAGCTGCAGAAGTACCTCGCAGACTTCCCGAAGCGGGTCGCCGAGCACGGCAAACCGGCCGGCATCACCTTCGGAACGCTCGCCCCGTGTCTGAAGGCGTTCTCGCAGGGGTATCGATTCATCAATCTGAGCTCTATCGCTCACCTGGGAATCGAGGGTCTGACAGCCGGCCTCGATCAGATTCGAAAGTTGAACCCAACGATTTGAAGGGATGTTGTCGCAACGGGCGACAAAAAAACCGCATTAAGTCGAAATGCACAAACTCGGCACGGGTATTTGTCATATGTTGAAATACGAGTGACCATTTTACTCTCGACCCGGACTCAACATGTCGACCGCTCCGATTGACTGGAAAGCGATCAAGACGCTCGCTTTCGAGCTCGATCCCTTTGACGGAATCCCGCTTGATATCGAGCTACCTGCACTGCCCGCCGCCGTCACTCGATTTATTGAACGATCTGAGGATCCAGAAGCGACGGCCAGTGAACTGGCAACAATCGTTGAAACCGATTCCGGCATGACCGCCGAACTGCTCAAGCATGTGAATTCCGCTCGTTTGAATTTGCTGAGAACGATCACCAGTGTCGCGCAGGCGATCGCTTATCTCGGAATTGAAACGACCAAAGTCTTCGTCATGACCGCAGGAGCTCGTGCATCGCTCCGTTCCTTCAATTGCCGACTGATCAGTCCCTCCTGCTTTTGGAATGAGTCGCTTCAACGAGCTGTCTTTAGCCGAGAAATTTCAAACAGGCTTGTTGGTAATAGCGATTTGGCATTTGCCGCAGCCTTGCTCCAGGATTTTATCCTCCCCGTACTCACAAACGCGTATCCAGAAAAATACAAGGAGTACCAGCGTCAGGAAGGGCAGTGGAAATCAATTTGTGATTTCGAGCGGGCAACATTTGGCTGGGACCACGCTCAGGCAGCTGCATTCGTCGCTGACCAGTGGATTTTCCCTGACGAACTGGTCTGCTGCATTTTTCATCACCACCACATTCGCGCCATACTGAAGCACCCTGTTCTGTCCAATTCCGTTGTCATGCCGGTCGCGCTGTCTGGACTGCTTCCCTCGCAGCTTGAACAGGTTTGGAGCGGGCCAGAGACTCTCGCCAGGCTCAACACATCCTCGGGTTTCGATTTGCTGGAGGTCTCAGCCATCGTTGATGCACAATTGGAGCAGGCAGCCCAGGGTAAGAGTCTCGGTTTTTCACTGACCGAACAGCTGGCACCGATCGTCGCCAGAAGCATTGAGCAGAACCAGGCAACCGCCACAGTCATCACGTGATAATTTCACAAGTGTGAAGACGACTTCTTTGAGCTGAGTCAATGGGGCGAGACCTCAAACACGGCCAGCACTGGTCGATGATCGGAAGCGATCTCGTCGGCGATGACCTCAGCGTGAGTCAGCTTCAGATGCGGAGCGGCTCGATAAAAAATGTAGTCAATGCGCGATTTCGGGTTGATTGACGGCGCACTCGGGGCGGCTGGCTCGTCCGTCGCGTTCGACCAGCGAGTCAGCAGTGTCTTGATCGGCTCGGAATCCGGAGTCGCGTTCATGTCGCCGGCCAGGATCGTCGGCATCGCATCGTCCTCACCCGCAAAGTGCTCGTTGATCGCTTTTGCCTCGGCCAGCCGATCCTCGGCGATGTTGTGCTGAAAGTGCGTGCTGACAAATCGAAACGGCTTCCCATCATGCCCCTTCAGCGTCACTGCGATCGCTCCGCGCGGGTACGTCACTTTTTCGGGAGTCGCCTCGGTATAAGGAAGCGGCTGAATGTGAACGTCGAGGATCGGCAGCTTTGTGAGCACCGCGTTGCCGAACAGACCGCCCTCATAATGCTGAGTTGGTCCGAACCGAACAGCCATCCCGGTCAGCTCGGCAAGCCGCCGCGCTTCATGAACCCGCCCGGACCGCTTGACCCCGACGTCGACTTCCTGAAGAGCCACCAGGTCCGGCTTCTGTTTAAGAATGACCTTTGCCAGGCGAGCCACGTCGTACTCCCCGTCGGTCCCCTGCCCGTAGTGGATGTTGTAGCAGAGGACCCGAAGCGTCTGCGGCTCGGCACCCCAGGCGGGACGGCTCAGCAGAGTCCCGGCGAGAGCCAGGGCTGGCAGCAGGGCGAATTGGAATCTCATCGGGTCTCTCCAGCGTGGCGGCATTGAACTTCGCAGCTTCTCATCATCGCTGGTGAGTCCGTTCCGAAAAACTGATAACCTTCGGCCCGGTGTTGGCTTTGCTCCGATGAGACACCTGCCGAGGTTCCTAATGATTGCCGCCGACGAATCCGCCACGCAAACCGTTTCGCTGACGATCGATGGTAAGTCGATTGAAGTGCCGCTTGGAACGAGCATCATTGACGCGGCCCGCGAGGCTGGGATCGAGATCCCCGTGCTCTGTCATTCCGATCGGATGGACCCGGTTGGCGTCTGCCGGATGTGCGTCGTCGATGTGGGCGAGCGAGTCCTTGCCGCGTCCTGCGTGCGCGAGTGTGCCGACGGGATGACCGTCGAAACCGCCTCGCCGAAAGTCGAAAAGCACCGACGAGTCCTCACCGAGTTGCTGCTTGCCGAACACCCAGTGCCCTGCGCGCGGGAACGCACGTCGCAGGACTGTGAGCTGGAGGCGCTGGGGCGTCAGTACGGGCTGCTGCCGGACGAGGGGCGGTTTTCTGAAGAAGGCGAGACGTTGCTGACCGAGCCGCTTCGTTTTCCGGCAAGCTCCGCCGCGCTGCATGAGCACGACGACCGATCCGGCTGGCGGGCTCTCGACGAAACTTCGCCGGTCATCGGAGTCGACCATCAGGCGTGCATCTTGTGTGACCGCTGCATCCGGGCCTGCGACGACCTCCAGTCGAACAACGTCATCGGACGAACCGGAAAGGGCTTTTCGTCGCAGATCAGCTTCGACCTGAACTCACCGATGGGAAACAGCACGTGCGTGTCGTGCGGCGAGTGTGTCGCGTCGTGCCCGACGGGCGCGCTGACTCAGCAGATGATCTCGCTGCCGGTCGTGCCGCGCGAAGAACTCAACGCGGTCGACTCGGTCTGCCCTTACTGTGGAGTCGGCTGCGCGATCACGTTTTACGAGCAGGACAATCGGATCGTCTTTGCCGAGGGTCGCGAGAGTCCCGTCAACGACGGGCGTCTGTGCGTCAAGGGCCGCTACGGCTGGGACTACACCTCGCACCCGCAGCGACTCACAAAGCCGCTGATCAGGCGAGAGGAGTCGTATCCGAAAGGCCCTTTGTCGAGCGAAGTCAAAGAGTCTGTCAGCCGTCGCGCCGGAGGCCTGGTCGACTACGGCGAGGTGCTCCCCGCGTTTCGAGAAGCGACGTGGGACGAGGCGCTCGACCTGATCGGTGAGAAACTCTCGTCGATTAAGAACGAGTCCGGTGGCTCCGCGCTGGCCGGGTTTGGCTCGGCGAAATGCTCGAACGAGGAAGCGTACCTCTTTCAGAAACTCATCCGCGGCGGCTTCGGCACGAACAATGTCGACCACTGCACTCGGCTGTGCCACGCGTCTTCGGTTGCGGCTCTGATGGAGACGATCGGTTCCGGAGCGGTCACAAACGTCTTTGCGGACGTCGCGCGAGCCGACGTGTGTCTGGTCACCGGCAGCAACGCGACGGCGAATCACCCCGTCGCGGCAACGTTTATCAAGGCGGCCGCGAAAGCCGGCACGAAGCTGATTATCGTCGACGTCCGACGACACGACCTGGCCGACTTCGCGACGCACTTCGCGCAGATCAAACCGGGAACCGACGTCGCGTTTTACAACGGCGTGATGCACGTTCTGATTTCGGAAGGCCTCATCGACCAGGCCTACATCGCCCAGCACACCGAGGACTTTGAGAAACTCAAAGAGCTGCTCCTCGCGGAATATTCGCCGGAAACTGCCTCGCTGATCTGCGGAGTCTCCGCGGAAGACATCACCGCGATCGCACGCACGATCGGTGGCGGCGGGGTTGAGGGACGAGGGTTGAGGGTCGAGCGAAAAGACAGCCAGGATCCCTCGCCCCTCAGCCCTCGCCCCTCCCCCCTCCCAGCAATGCTCGTGTTCTGGGGAATGGGCATCTCCCAGCACACGACGGGAACTGACAACGCGCGGTGTCTGATTTCGCTGTGCCTGATGACTGGCAACGTTGGCAAGCCGGGCACGGGGCTGCATCCGCTGCGAGGCCAGAACAACGTGCAGGGGGCGAGCGATTCCGGGCTCATCCCGATGGTCTATCCCGATTACCAGTCGGTCGCCGCGCCGGAAGTTCGAGCGAAGTTCGAAGCCGCGTGGGGCCGCGAGCTCGACCCGAATCCCGGCCTGACCGTCGTGGAGATCATGAAGGCCGCCCTCGCCGGCTCGATCCGCGGCATGTACATCCTCGGCGAGAACCCGTTCATTTCCGACCCGAACAGCAACAAGGTGAGGAAGGCGCTGTCGGCTCTCGACTTCCTCGTCGTGCAGGACATTTTCCTCACAGAGACCGCCGAATTTGCAGACGTCATCCTGCCCGCCAGCAGCTACTTCGAAAAATCCGGCACGTACACAAACACCGATCGGCGAGTGCAGCTCGGCCACCCGGTGCTCGCCTCACCGGGTGAGGCGCGGCAGGACTGGCAGATCATCTGCGAGATCGCCGGCCGACTCGGCTTCCCGATGGAGTACGAATCGCCGGCGGAAGTCTTCGCCGAATTTGCCGGCCTCACGACAAGCTACAACGGCCTTTCGCATGACAACCTCGGCCCGACCGGCAAGCTGTGGCCGTGCCCCGATCCGGAAACCGGCGACGGAATTCAGATTCTCTTTGGCGAGGGTTTTCCCACGGCGTCCGGCAGAGGCCGCTTCGTCCCCTGCCCGTACCTGCCGGCCGACGAACTGCCCGACGAGGAATTTCCGTTCGTCCTGAACACCGGCCGGGTCCTCGAGCACTGGCACACCGGCAGCATGACCCGCCGCAGCTTCGCGCTGAACTCGATCGAGCCTTCCGCCTTCGCCGCGATGAGTCCGCGCGACCTGGACGAGCTCAACATCGAGACTGGTGATTTGATCGAGGTCGAAAGTCGACGCGGCGCGATTCAGCTCGCCGTGAGATCCGACGACTCCATCGAGCCGGGCTGCGTCTTCGTCCCGTTCCATTTTCGAGAAGCCGCCGCCAACGTGCTCACCACGGACGCCCTCGACCCGTACGGCAAGATCCCCGAATTCAAGTTTTGTGCGGTACGGGTCAGCAAAGCCGGGGCGGTCTCGAATCAGACTTGATTCAGGAAGTCCTCAGCGCGAAGACGCAAAGGGGTCGCAAAGAAAGTGAATGTCGAGTTTTTAACAAGGAACTCCCCAGGAAGAATGACTGTGCTGAACTTCGCCTCTCGAAATTCCTTGTTGGATATTTGACATTCAACCGTCACCACAATTTCCCATGGAATTCCTTTGCGAATCTTCGCGTCTCTGCGTCTTTGCGCTGCAAAATCAAGCACAACTGCCGACAAGCCGCTTTACCTCATAGCGCTCTCACCCAATAATCCGCCCCAGCCTGAGTGGGCTGAGTGATCGCGGCGACAATCCTTCGGGAGACGTCGTCGAGGAAAGTCCGGGCTCCGCAGGACAAGGGTGGTCGGTAACTCCGACCGACCGTGAGGCCAGGGAAAGTGCCACAGAAAATAAACCGCCGATGGCCGAGGTTCGCCTCGGATCAGGTAAGGGTGAAATGGTGCGGTAAGAGCGCACCGCGGTTCGAGGTGACTCGACCGGCAAGGTAAACCCCACCCGGAGCAAGGCCAAGCAGAAGGAAGTCGCGGTTCGCCGCGGCACGGGCTTGTCCGGCCCGTTATACCTTCGGGTAGGCTGCTGGAGAGGCCGGGCAACCGTCCTCGCAGAGAAATGATCGCTCTCGACAAGACCCGGCTTACAGGCCCACTCAGGTCTTTTTATTCGCGTGGAACGATGGGTTGAGCTCGTCGCGGATCGACTCGCCGTGCGGGTCGATGAGCGGTCTTCAGGACTGGCCTCGCCTCCCCGCTTCAATCTGACTCTGGTGACGCGAAGCGGCTGTGAGTTTTTCAGTAGGCCGGATCCAGCGCAGCGCCGCTCCGGCAGCCTGTCATGAACGGTTCCAATTGCCGGAACGGCGCTGCGCTGGGTCCGGCTCTCGGATTGAAAACCCACAACCTGGAAGCGGCCGCGTTACGCGATCCAGTCAGAGATCACGTTGCCGGCGACGTCGGTCAGGCGGAAGTCACGACCCTGGAACCGGTGGGTCAGGCGGATGTGGTCCAGGCCGAACTGGTGCAGCATCGTCGCGTGCATGTCGTTTGCGTGGACGGGCTTGTCGGCGATGCCCCAGCCGACCTCGTCCGAGTCGCCGTAAATCGTGCCGCCTTTGAGACCGCCACCGGACAGGAGCGCGGTGTACGAATACGGGTGATGGTCGCGACCCGTGTTGGCGTTTCGGCCGCCTCGGTTTTCGCCGAGGGGCGTGCGACCGAATTCGGACGCGAAGACGACCATCGTGGAATCGTGCAGGCCTCGCTGTTTGAGGTCTTTGATCAGAGCCGCGACGGGCTGGTCGACGACCTCAGCGTTGTAGGCCAGCTCTTTGTCGAGATTGCTGTGGTGGTCCCACGAGGCGTAAATCAGATTCACAAAGCGGACTCCCCGCTCAACCATCCGCCGCGCGAGAAGACAGTTCCGCGAGAAGCTGGCTCGCGTGCCTCCGAACTGGCCTCGACCACCACCGCCTGGTTCCTGTGTTCGGTCGACGCCGTAAGACTCGAGTGTCTGCTTCGACTCGCTGGAAAGATCAATCAGCTCCGGAGCCGCCGTCTGCATGCGGAAAGCGAGCTCGTAGCTGGCGATGCGGCTGGCAATTTCCGGGTCGAGCTTCTGTTCGAGCTGCCCACCGTTAACGATCTTTAAAACGTCGAGTCCTTTGCGCTGCAGCTCGGGAGGCAGTCCGGCGGGATTGGTGAGGTTGAGAACGGGCTCGCCCTGGTTCCGAAACAGAACTCCGGAATAGGTCGAAGGGAGAAAACCGCTTTGCCAGAGCGTCGACCCGCCGCTTGATCCGCGACCGCTGGTGAGGACGACGTAGCCAGGCAGATTTTTCGACTCGCTGCCCAGTCCGTACGCCATCCAGGAACCCATCGCCGGCAGCCCGAACGTCGCGCGGCCGCACTGCATCAGCAGCTGACCCGGGTGATGGTTGAACTGCTCGGAATGCAGCGAGCGGACCATGACCAGATCGTCGGCCACCGATCCCAGATGCGGCACGAGGTCGGAAAAGTCCATCCCGCTCTCACCAAACTTCGTGAACTTCCTGCTTGTGCCCAGCAGCGTTGCCGTTTCTTTCTTGATAAAGGCAAACCGGACTTCTTCCAGCAGCGACTTCGGCAGCGGCTTACCCGACAGCTCGTTGAGTTTTGGTTTTGGATTGAACAGGTCGAGATGCGACGGTGCTCCGGCATTAAAGATGAAGATGCAGGACTTCGCCGGGCCATCAAAATGCGGCTTCTTCGGAGCCAGCGGATTGCTCGCGTCGAGTGCTTCCGCTGAGCTGGCTTCCGAAATAAGGCCGTCGCCACTGAGCATCGCGCCGAGCGCGGCCGCTCCGATTCCGCTGGCGGATGTGGTGAGGAAATTGCGGCGAGTCAGTTCGGCAAGTCGATTTTCAAACGGGCTCACAGATCGGCTCCCGGGTGTGTCATAGCGGCAGGACGTGTAGCGCGAGACCGATTCTGAGTCCCGCACTGTCGGAGACAGATCTTACGCGCTGAGTGAATGAACGCGAAGCAGGGACGCCCTGGTGACTGGTCGGGCGGACCTTATATCCGGCCGAATTCAATCCGCCGCCGGCTTTTCGTCGGGCTCAGTGACCGGGTGGAGGAATGATTCCACGTTGACAAGATCGTCCAGTTCACCGCGGAGCCGGCTGATGACGCGACTTCTGGCTTTGTAGACCGTCCACACCGAGACGCCCAGATCCTCGGCCACGTCGTTTGGTTCGTCGCCTTCGACCGCTGTTCGCCAGAACGCCAGCCAGGTGTTGTCAGCCGTGCGACCCTGAACGACCGCGATGGCTCGCCGCACAACCCCGGCAAGCTCACGAACGCCTTCGGCAGAATCGTCGGGTTCCGGCTGCTCCGGCAGGTCGGGAACATTCATGATCCGATGGTGGGCCGTCGAGCCACCATGGCCCCCGGGATGCAGCTTCTTCTCGCGGTAGTGGTCGAGAATCCGGTATCGGCACACGGTCCACAGCCAGACTCGAAAACTCTGGTCCGGAGTGTCGCGGCGGAATTCGTCGATCTTTGTGGCAACGTATTGAAAGACGTTCTGAGCGATGTCTGCCGCGTCGCTCTCCTGCACGTTCATCCGACGAATCCATCGATGAACCAGCGGCCCGTACATTTCCATCATCCGCTTCCAGGCGTCTTCGTCACGATTGCGAACACGCTGCAGAAGGCTGTTGGAGATCGTCGAGTCGTTCCCGCTCTGCTTTGAAGATTCAGTCGGTTTGGCCATAAAGGAGGCTGTCTCACACTCACGGAGAGGCGCGTTGCGGGAGAGTATTCAGTATGAAGTGAGGTTCTCAGTTGTCCGCCGGCGGCCACTTACTATATCGAGGGCAATGCGGGCATTCGACACGGCAGGACAATTGGGAACAGGAAATCCCCAGAGCTGGAATTGAAAAGTCACGTCCAGGTGATGACAGTTCTCGCGACAGCCTCACCTGGCTAACATCGCCGTGGGCAGACGTTTTCAGCGGGCAAGCTGTGTCTCTCATCGCAGTCGAGTATTTTTTCAGAATCCCCGCCTCGTTATGCCGACCTCATGCCTCAGTCATTCCCTGAATACATCGACTGGCTCGACAATCGGAACGATCTGATCTGGCCGAAGCCGCCGAAACTGCAGCCGATCAACGCCCGGCCACATGCTAAGCCGATGGCCGGCATCCGAGCCGTGCTGTGGAATCTGTACGGCACGCTGCTGCGCGTGACCGATGGCGAGCCGCTGCTGTACCACCACACGGCGCTGCGAATGCAGGTGGCTCTGGAAAAGACGATCACGGAATTCAAGATGTGGAACAGCATGAAGCGGACTCCCGGAGCTCCGTGGGAGTACATGCTGCAGAAATATCGTGGCGTGCTTGAGGATCTCGAACTGCGAACTCCCGTCGCGTCAGGCGATTTTCCGCAGGTGATCTCGTCGCGCATCTGGAGACAGCTGATCGAGCTGCTCGAACAGAAAGAGTACACCTACGACGTCGGTTTTTACGGTGGCCCGGACGACTTCGCCGAGAAAGTGGCCTACTTTTTCCAGGCCTGCCTGCAGGGGGTTGAGGCCTCACCCCATGCGCTGTCGACTCTTGTCGAGTGTGCGAAAGCTCGCCTGACGCAGGGAATTCTCGCCGACACACAGCCCTACTCGCTGCCGCAGATGCTGCGGGCGCTTCGGAGTCAGGGGAACGTTCCGCCACCCGGTCAACTGTTTGACGTGAACCTGCTGTCTCTCTCACACGAGACGGGAGTTCGAAGACCGTCGCAGACTTTCTTCGGCACAGCCGTTGCGAAGCTGGCTCAGCGCGAGATCGCTCCGCAGGAAACCCTCTACGTGAGCAGCCGGATCCAGGGCGATCTCGCAGTCGCTAAACAGTACGGATTTCGCACCGTGCTGTACGCCGGCGACAAATCCAGTTTCAAAGCGTCGCCTCAGGAGCTCAGTCATGCCGACATCCGGCCGCGCCGACTGATCACCGACCTCCGGCAGATTCGACAGCTCGTCAGCATTGAGTAGCCGCCGTCGAGTCTCCACACTGCCTGCTCTGCATTGAGCGATCCGTTGACCACAGATCCGGATGCTCTTTTCACCTGGACAGTATTCTTGAGGCCACAATGCGACCGCAGGCGATCTTCGATCTCGACGAACTGGACCTGAACTTCGATCAGCCACTTTACGGCATCGACGAGATTCGCGCCGTCAATCCTCAACGGTTCGAAATGGAACAGCTCACCGGCGTCGTTCACGTCGACGAGGAAGGTCAGCGACTGATCGGCTTTAAAGAGATCACTGAGGATGAATTCTGGATTCGCGGCCACATGCCCGGGTTTCCTCTGATGCCCGGTGTCATCATGTGTGAGTGTGCCGCCCAGTTGGGTGGTTTCTACGCGAGGAAGTTTGACCTGCTCAAAGGAGATTTCCTCGGCTTCGGTGGAATGGACAATGTGAAATTTCGAGCCCCGGTTCAGATCGGCGACCGGCTGGTGCTGATGGCACGAGTCGCCAGCGTCCGGGCTGGCGGCCGCCGCATCGAATTTGAATTTCAGGGCTACGTCGATGGCCAGCTCACTTTCAGCGGCACGACGATCGGCGTCCCGATTCAAAAGGGATAATCGACCGGACGCAGCGAGCCGTTATTCCGCAGGATGCCTCCGATCCTGTTCGAAACTGGCCACATGCGGGGTCCTCATTCCGTAACCGCCGCGCACGAAAAAACCCGGAAACAGCAGGTCCCAGGGGGGCGAAGGACTCCAGCTGCTTCCGGGCGGCGATTGTCAGGTCGACGGGCGGGAAGGTACGCGCGAACGCGAAATTGAGTCAACACGGATTTGAACGCCCCAAACTGCCTGTTTTCCCTGCTCCGGGTCGCGAGCCGCGTCCCCGACGGGAAAGCAAACGAACCACGGTTACACCCGCGGCTTCTGCATCAGCACGACGAACTCGTGTACCTTGTTGACGCGAAAAACGGCCGGGTAGCCCAGCGGACGCAGGTTGTTGTACTCGCTCTGCCGGTTCCAGATGATCAGGTCGTCGAACAGAAATCCGACGTCCTGCAGCCGCGCGGCGAGGTCCGAGTGAAACGGGAAAAAGCGGTTCTTTTTCCGCAGGTCCATCACGATCACGCAGCAGTAGGCTCCCGGGCGAAGCGTCACGAACACGTCCGCGAAAACCTTCGTCAGCTCGGTGAGGAAGTCGCCGTAATCCTCAATCGTGCCCAGGTCGCCGTCGAGGTTTCCGTAATGCCGCACCTCTTTGTAGTCCGCCGTGCGGCGCTGGTTGAGAATGTTCCAGTAGGGCGGCGAGGTGATGCACAGGTCAACGGATTCCGGTTCGAGCTTCGTCAGAATCTCGAACGACGAGGCCTGATGGATCGTCGATCGAGGTACCGCGCCGTCCGCCGTTTCTTTGAGCCGCGTCGTCGCCAGCTCAACGTACTCGGGTGAGAGTTCGAACCCGACGCCTGTTTTTCCAAGCCGCTCGGCCGCGACGACCGTGCTGCCGGACCCGCAGAACGGGTCAAGGATCACGCTGGCCTCGGGCCGCAAAAAGGACGCGATCAACCGCTCGACAAGCATGCCGGGAAACATGGCCGGATGTTTCAGCCGGCCTTCTTCGGTCGTCTTTCGAATGTCGCTCCACACGCTGATCGAGTTCTGAATCCAGCGTTTTCCGTCGAGCTCGTTGCAGTGCGGAACCGGTTTGCGAGCCGTTGTCTTTGCACCGGATGTTTTCTTTGAGGCCGCATTCTTTCCCGCAGCCTTCTTAGCGCGAACGGGCTTTTTGCTGGCCGCGTCTGACGTTGAAGCTTTTTTCTTGCGGGCGTTCACAGAGGCTCACCGTCTTCGGGCATCCGTACCAGCCGCGCCGGACAAGACGCGAAGCGAGGCGACTGTCGCGAGGGCAGCCTGCATTTTCAAGCGAGAGCTGTGGCTCGCAAATCAGCGAGGATCAAAGACCGACGGCACCCGCGCCGCTCTTCGGATCGTTGACCGGCTGCGCAGGAGCGGCCTGCTGCTGCTGCGACGGCAGGTTAAACGTCCCTTCAGCAAAGACCTGCCGCCGGGTTGCGTAGCGGATCGGGAACGAGGGCCAGACGGTGTTGGCGTTTTCTCCATCGATAAAATCGGCGACGGCTCCGTCAAAGACCCGCGGTGCCGGGCCAGTCACAAACAGCGACTCGCTCACGTATTGCGTAAAGCCAAGCCACTGCCGGTCCGGCGCGAGCATGTCAAACAGGTTACTTCGCTCCGGCTTGAACCCGATGAACTCGCGGGGAAGCGGGGCGGTGTGCAGGGCCGTCAATAGAAACGCCATCATGACGTAACCCGTCAGGAGCCCGAAGCCCCATCGACCGATTTCGTTGGCTCGCCCGCCCATCTGATGGTAGAGCGGTGCGACCCATTCCAGGGCGTATCGCAGAATGCAGATAAAAATCGTGAACAGCCCCAGCAGAGCAACGATGTCCCAGCGGTACTGCCAGGTGAAGCCGGTCAGAATGCTCTGACCGATTTCCGAAACCGGCTCGAACAAGTTCATCGCAAGCAGGCCGGAGACGATCACCGTCAGGCACGTAATGCCCGCGTTAAAGGCGCCGTCGCTGGCGACGAACCAGGTGACGCCAAGCCAGATCACGAGCAGCAGGATGTCGATAATCACAGGAAACTCCGGCGGAGCAGATTTCAATTCCGCGTTGCGAGTCGCAGATCAAGTGAGCCGCTTGCTCGCAACCAGTTCATTAATTCTTCTGACAAATTCGTCGATCGTCGGCGTCGGTCCCGCGCCGTGGCTGACGTAAGACTCGTCGGCCATCCATTCTCCCAGTACGGTCGGGATATCATCCCGTTGTTGATCGACGATCTCTCCGTGTTCAAGAGTGATGAATCTCAAAGAGGTTTCCGGAGCCTGCTGCTCCCGACTGGTCACGTCGACAGTCAGGATGAGGGCTACAAAAAACACTTCCGTTGGAAATTTCGGCGTCGGCATCTCGATGAGCGTGCATGGAAACGGGCCGATTCTCAGTTTATGAATCAGAAGATCGTCAGGAGTCATCGTGACCGGGAAATCAAACTCCTGGCACGCCTGAACCACCTCTTCAAAAAGTTTCGCGACGTAATCCGCCGCGTCTGCAGACGCGAGCGTCGTGACGCACTCGGTCGGATCACCAAACGCGGCTTCTCTCAAAACAGTGTGTGGAAATGTGTAATGATCGTTGCGGGCCTCGTTTCCCGGCGAGTCTTCCTGCCTGCCGCGTCGAGAAAAAAAGTCCAGCAGTCCCATAGGGTGTCTCAGTCTTTTCGGAAAAGCTACTTGACGACCCGCAGCAGTTCGTCAATCGACGTGAGCCCTTTGACGACCAGCCGCAAACCTTCTTCCTGCATGTAGAGCATCCCGTTTTTGCGGGCCTCTGACTTCAACTGCTGGACGCCGGCTTTCTCGCGAACCATCTCGCGCAGCTTGTCGTTGATCTCCAGAAACTCAAACACGCCGACCCGACCTCGATAACCAAGCCCGCCGCACGCCGGACATTCGTCCTCAGCGTCCTTCGGCGGCCTGTAAAATTTCTCAATCCGGTCGACGGGAAGGCTGGCCTGTTTGAGGAATTCCGCCTTCGGTCGATAAGGCACTTTGCACTTCGGACACAGTCGCCGCGCGAGCCGCTGGGCGAGGATTCCCGAAATCGAACTGGCGAACAGGAACGGCTCCACGCCGAGATCCAGCATTCGATACAGAGCCGTAATCGAGTCGTTGGCGTGAACGGTCGAGAACACCATGTGACCGGTATTGGCTGCCGAGCAGGCGATCTCTGCGGTCTCACCGTCGCGAATTTCGCCGATCATGATCACGTCGGGATCCTGTCGCAGGATACTTCGCAGCGAGCTGGCAAACGTCTGCTGCGCTTTCGTGTTGATCTCGATCTGCGTGATATTGTTCATGTGATATTCGACCGGGTCCTCGACGGTGATGATGTTGTGCGTGTAGGCATCGATCGTTTTCAGGCAGCCGTACAGCGTCGTCGATTTGCCGGCACCGGTCGGTCCACAGACCACCATCAGACCGTGAGGCTGGTGGACGATTTTCAGGATCTGATCCTCAAGCTTCTTGCGGAAGCCGAGGTCTTTCATCGTCCCCACACCCTGCGACTGGTCAAGAATTCGCAGGCTCATTTTCTCACCGCCGCGCGTGCCCTGAGTCGCGACGCGGAAGTCGATGTCGCGGCCTTCGCTGACCGCGCGGAAGCTGCCGTCGAGCGAACGACGCTTCTCAGTGATGTCCATCGCACCGAGCACTTTGAAAATGTTGACGACCGCATCGCCCAGCGCCCGGTCGAACGGCTCGGCCGGGTACATGACGCCGTCGATCCTCATTCGCACATTCATCGAATCTTCGCGCGGCTCAAGATGAATGTCCGTCGCGCGTCGGATCAGCGCGTCGTAAACCAGTTCTTTGGCGGCCATGAACCCGCGGGAGTTCTCGACCTGACTCGTCCGCGAGGTGTCCAGTTTGCCCGTTGAGGTCCGTCCGACGAATCGAATGTCCGGTCCGCTCGATTCGGTGCTTTCATTCTTACCGCCGATGTGGATGCCGATCAGAGCCAGCTTGCGGATGATGACGCTGCGAATGTGCTGCGGAGTCAGCACGCGCGCGTTCGCGGGGACGGCCGCATTCCGCTCGCGGATGTAAAGCCCGAGCGGCGTGCCAGTCGACGCGGTGATCGCACAGAACGCGAGGGCGAACGAGGGAATTCCCAGCGACAACAGAAGCCCGGCTCCGCCTCCGCCCATCATCAAAGCGTTCCAGTGATCCCGGCGGACTTTCAAAGCCGTGCTGTCATTATTAACCCACTGCGAGGACCAGACCCAGAACCACAGCAGGAACACGAACAACCCGACTTTGAACAGGCTGAGGTACCAGCCGCGAAGAGGCACCGACAGAGTTTCCGCGTTCGGCGCGTGGCTGCCGCGATGAAACGGAAGCGGGTACGGGGGGTAGGTTCCAACTGAAACCGTCGGGGCCACGCTGGGGGCATTTGCTGCCGGCTGAGTCTGCTCCGTTGCCGCATCGCCCGCCGGGGCGGCCGGATCCTGAGCGACAAGAGACGACGTGGCCAGGACAAGCAGGCACAGGGTCGCGGCGGTGAGAAATCTGGAAAGCACGGCGAACTCGGATCAGGAAGGCAGGATGAGGATTCATCGTAATTGCCTCACCCGGCCATTTCTACTTGTGCCCCGTTCCGCAGTTCAGGCTCGGCCTGGCAAGATCCAGTGATCGCGTGGCAGAGGATCGATAAGACGCTGCGGCGAACTTCGTCAGGCACAGCCTGACCTACCGGACCAGTGCTTCCGGCGTGCCGCTGAGGGTCGCGATGAACTCGTCAACCTTGAGGATGACCGACACCGGCGTCGGATCGTTGTGTCCCAGACCTTCGAGCTTCAGAAACCGTTTCGGCGCGTTCGCCGCTTTGAACAGCCGGCTGCCGGACTCAAAGGAGATCACCCGGTCGTTCGTGCCGTGACACTGCAGCAGCGAGCCTTTGAATTTCGTGATCGTCTCGGCCGAATTCAGCCGATCCTTTCCGACCATCCAGGCGAGCTTTGGAAAATGTTCTGCGGCCACTTCTTTGAGCGACGAAAACGAACTCTGCACGATGATCCCGCGTGGCTGAGTCTGCGCGGCAAGCTGAACCGCCAGTGCTCCGCCGAGTGAACGACCCCACACGATGAGGTCCTTCTCTTCCCTGTCGGTCCGCGACGCGAGTTCGCGACTGGCTGCCCGGACGTCGGCGATCGCACCCTCGATCGTCGGCTTGCCCTCGCTCTTGCCATAGCCGCGGTAGTCGACGATCAGTGAGGCCACGTTCAATTCTTTCTGCAGAACTTTCATGAACTCCGCACGGTGAGCCAGGTGGCCAGCGTTTCCGTGCAGGAACAACACGCTGGCCCGCGCGTTCTCGCAGGGGCAGAACCAGGCATGCAGCTTCGTGCCGTCTGACGATTTCAGTGCGACGTCTTCAAACTCGAGCCCCGCAGGCTGCCAGGCTCCTTCCGGATATTTTGCCGGCTGAAAGAGGATCAACTCGTCGAGTTTTCTCACGGTGTTTCGGGATTTCGCAGCCTCAAAGGCAGTGAGCTGGACGGGCGAGGATCGTGAACTGGCCTCAGCATCGGCAATGTCCTCGCCGGAAGAAATCGCGAGTCTGGAAGAAAGATCGGCAACGCGAGGGCTCGTTCCGCAACCCGGCAGAGCCAGGACGCAAAGGATCCCCGCCCCGATCGGAATGATTCTGCCAGGTCTCATCGCGCGCCTCGACGATTTTTGAAAACAACCACTCGTGGAACAGATCTGCAAAGACGTTCTAAACAGCAGTCTCCGCAAATGTCGCGATTATGGGTGAGATCGACTTGTTGAGGCGAGACCGCTTCAAGGGCGAGGCTCGGGCGGATTCAGCGGCAGTTCCGGCGGCTGAGTCCAGTCCCAGTCGCTTTTGTATTTCACATCGAGATACGGCGTCTCAATCAGCTTTCCGCCGTCGCGCTTCGAGATCATGATCGCGTCCAGCACGCCACTTGTGACGAGCGTCCGCTCGACCGGCCACGTCGGTTTGCCGGTCTCCATCATTTTCTCGACGCCCTTTAAGAGATACGTGAAGTGGTGGTACGGGCGGCCGTCCATGAAGCGAAAGCACGTCGCGTCTGTTGAGCCGTCCTCGTAACTCCAGGCGGCAGCCCATTCCGAAACTGCACCGTTCAGGATGAGCATGCTCGCCCGCAGACCGTCCCGGTAATTAACGACAAAGAGGACCGGCTCTTTGACAACCTCGCGGACCGTCTTCTTCTGCTTCTCCCAGCGACGGCGGCTAAGCGTCGACAGAGTTTTCTCAAGCAGACCCTGGTCATAAAGAAAGAGCTTCGCGGCCCTGCCCGTCTTGAGATCCTCGGTCGTGATCGCCTTCGGCTTTCCATCATTAGCCGCTTCCCACACCGCATCACCGGTCAGGCAAAGAACACTTGAGACGCCGGTCTCTCCGCCGGCCCTCCGCTCGGCGAGCGACTGAACCATCTCCAGCCCGTGAAAACCGTAAGCCTCGATTCCGCCGTACGAGACCGCGACGATCTCTTTGAGCTTCGCGCCGCGCTTCACGTCCGTCGGCGGATCCCGCCAGGCACTGGGAATCGACGAGCCCGCCATCATCGGAATTTTTAGCTCCTGCGCCCGGTCGTAAATCCACTTCGCGTCTTTCCAGTTGTCAGACAGATGTTTGTCACTGAAGACGGGCACGCTGCGTCCGCTCTTTTCAAAAACGTCGGCCACCTGCTCGAACAGCCGCCGTTTGGGGAACTGCTTCGCTCCGGTTTCGGATTTTCCATAATCGCCGTGCTCGATCACGAAGAGCACACCATCCACCGCGAGCTTGTCGCCACCCAGCGTGAGTGCTTCCCGGACGGAATCGTAAATCGGGAAACCGTACTTCTTCGACGCCTCACGGCTGATGTCGTTCTTCGGAACCTGATCGGTAAACAGAGACATCAGCTGCAGGTTCGGGCGAGGCTCCTGATCGAGCAGCGAGTAACCTCGCAGAGTCCGGCCGACAATCACGTCGGCGTGCGAGTTGTAGTGGTAAAC
>ERZ891418.114-NODE-114-length-28214-cov-6.425583_pt1 | contig 28214 bp, 23 predicted proteins | sample MGYA00521236_ERZ891418 | MGnify/ENA primary metagenome ERZ891418 (study PRJEB32303, sample SAMEA104408696) | aquatic metagenome | biome: Brackish water; feature: Chemocline; material: water | place: Baltic Sea | collected 2014-10-18T10:34:00 | depth 100 m ... | reverse complement strand
CGATCACTGCCGCAGCAGCGTAGGTAATTGCACCGGACCGTGAACGGTTACCTCATTGGCATACAATGACTTGCGTGTTTACTACTCGCTCGTCAGAACTTCATCAACGATGCTGTTATCCGATCCGCCTCGTACTTGCTATCCGACCCGTTTACCAACCCGCAGCCAGCGAATCATAAAGCCGATTGGTAACATGAGAACAAATCGGATCCTTGGTAAACTGAGCGACACCACCTCGCCATCACCCTTCCACCTAGCTTTGGGAAACTACGAATGACAAAACGAGTGCTCGTGACAGGTGCACGCGGATTCATTGGAAGTAGGTGTCTTGCCCCTCTGATGGAAGCTGGCTTTGAGGTGCATGGAACAACCAGTCGTCAAGAAGTCCCCACTGCCGACAATGGCGTGCTGTGGCATCAACTTGACCTCTTGGACCCGCGTTCGGTCGCAGCACTTGTCAGTCAGATCGAACCAAGCCATCTGCTACACCTAGCATGGATTACCGAGCATGGTGTCTATTGGCATTCACCGGTCAACGAAAGCTGGCTCAACTCGTCTAAGCTGTTACTCGCCACCTTCGCGGAGCAAGGTGGACATCGCGCAGTCGTGGCAGGGACTTCTGCCGAGTACGACTGGATGACTGGTGCATGCCAGGAATACAAGACACCGCTTAAAGGTGCCTCTCTGTACAGACGAAGTAAAATCGCGTTGGCCGAGTATTTGACACACCTGGGTAATCAAACAGGTCTAAAGACCGCTTGGGGACGGGTGTTTTTTGCCTTTGGCGAAGGCGAACCCGCCACTCGTCTAATCCCAAAGGTTATCCGTCAGCTCGATGCCGGTGAGCCTGCGAAATGCAGCGAGGGCCTACACAAGAGAGATTTCATCTATGTCGAGGATGTGGCGGGTGCATTCGTGAAGCTCCTATTGAGCGAAGCGGTGGGGCCTGTCAATATCGGAAGCGGGAGGGCGACGTCGATACGAGATTTGGTCACAATGCTTGCTAGACTCATGGGGCGAGAGCGTCTTCTAGAAATCGGTGCCAGCCCCACAGCCCAGCCCGAACCACCACTCGTGGTTGCAGACGTGACTCGGCTGCACAAAGAAGTTGAATTCTCACCGTACTACTCACTTGAAATGGGTTTAGATGCCACCATCCAATCGCTCACAAACACCAACTTCCGCGTGTAGTCCAGAGCCACGATTGCATTGCCCAGTTTGCAAATCTACCAGCACGTTTTCATTCCTTGATCGGCCCTCGGTTCCAGTACACCAAAACCTCGTGCTTGAGACATCTGCCGCTGCGACTGGGATCGCTAAAGGTAGGTTGGCGATGCAGTGCTGTCGCAATTGTGGCTTTGTATTCAACGGCGCGTTCGATGAATCTATGATGGACTACGGCGCCAAGTACGATAACACACAGAATTGTTCAATCGCCTTCAACGATTACGTCAATGGTCTCGTCGAGCATCTCATCCACGATGAACAAGTTCAAAACAAGCGAATCGTGGAAATAGGTTGCGGAAAAGGGGCTTTCATTCGCCGCCTGGTGGAAGATGAGAACGCGAGCAATACCGGTATCGGATTCGACCCCACCTACACTGGCCCGCTTAGCGATCTTGACGGTCGGCTCGCGTTTAAAAGATCGTTTTACGATGAACTGGCGGCGACAGAACAAGCTGACGTGGTGGTCTGTCGGCACGTCATCGAACATGTGCCCGATCCCCTCACTCTGTTGAACAGCATGCGGCATGCGCTTGCAGGGTCGCCGAATGCCAGAGTTTATTTCGAGACGCCTTGCGTTGATTGGATCCTCTCTCAAGAGGTGATCTGGGATTTCTTCTACGAGCACTGTTCTCTTTTCACACCTGCATCGCTTAAGACTGCGTTCGAAGTCACCGGTTTCAACGTACGTTGTGTAAGTCACGTCTTCGAAGGTCAATACCTTTGGATCGAGGCCGAAATCGCGAGCACCGAAATTGAACCTAACCCGACACCTGGCCGAACGTCAGAGTTAGCCGAACACTTCACAGCATTAGAGCAGCAACGCGTGGATAGCTGGACGCGATTAGTGCGAGACTTAAAACCTAGCGGCAATATCGCAATCTGGGGTGCGGGTGCGAAAGGCGTCACGTTTGTCAACTTGGTAGACCCTGACCGAACACTGCTGGATTGTGTGGTTGACGTGAACCCTGCAAAACAGGGGAAATACTTGCCGGGCACTGGACACCCAATCATCGCGCCGGAGGATCTTCGGGTACGAAGCGTGGACGTTGCCCTTGTGCTCAACCCCAACTACTATCTTGAGATCCAACAGTCGTTGGATGAATCGGATCTGAATGTTCGCGTGATCAATGTCATGAAGGAGTGTTGACCGAGCCATGAAACTGCTAATCGACACGGACTCGGGGATGCTTGAGTGTTCGGACGCCGAAGGAGTGCGGAAGCTGCCTCTGTATAGCCCGCTCGCTTTTGAACTAATCTCCCAGCTTTGGGTAAAGGTTGGATGGAACGAGAAGTACCCCTACAGCTTCACATGGCTTGGACGCCCAATTATCCAGCTGCCGGAGGACATGATCCGCACACAGGAGGTGATCTTCGAGGTAAAACCAGACGTGATAATCGAGACGGGAGTAGCCCACGGCGGGTCTCTGATCTTCTACGCCAGCCTTTGTCAGTTACTCGGTAAGGGACGCGTTATTGGAATCGACATCGAGATCCGTCCCCATAATCGACAAGCAGTCGAAGCACATCCGCAGTCTGAGCGAATCACGTTGATGGAGGGCAGCAGTACGGCTCCGGACATCGTGAATCTCGTCCACGACCAAGTGAAAGCCGGCGAGACGGTAATCGTCTTTCTGGACTCAAACCACACGAGAGATCATGTTGCGGCGGAATTGGAGGCATATTGTGATTTAGTCACGCCAGGCTCTTACATCGTCGCGACGGATGGGTTGATGCGAGAACTACACGACGTACCAAGAGGTCGTACAGAGTGGGTGGAAGACAATCACGTAGCGGCAGCAGAAGCGTTTGCTGAAACGCACACCGAATTCCTGTTGGACGAACCAGCACGCCTCTTCGATGAAAGCTCAATTCCGACGAACGTAACCCATTGGCCGAGCGCGTGGCTAAGACGGATTTGACCTCGCCCGGCAGAGGCCCATTGCACTCGGGGCCTTGCCGACCAGCTGATTGCGGCATGTCCGACGACGGCGACTCGATATCGGATCCAGTCCAAGGTGTACCTCAAGGCGGGTGTTCTCGCGAAGGCTCGCCGAAACGCTGAGCTCTCACGAATGTACTTTGCAAAATCGGCAGAACTGATGGTCGAAGCCTGCCGTCTTGGCGAGGACCTTCGACAGTGGAACAACATGAAGAACTATCTGCCGAAGGATATTCGCGAGCAGCATTCGGAATTCTTCGGTGGCTCCGGGACCGAACTGGCATTCCCCGACAGCCGCGATTTGACAATTGATCCACTGTCAGGATACCAGCTGCCGCAGATCATCGAAGTGGCCGCAGACCAGGTTCAAAAGCCCATTGTTGTTGCGGGCCGATAGTTTTCTGTAATGGGCTCCGCAATGACAACTGGCGAGACTGGGGAATGGGTCGTGCCGGCCGAACTGGCTGGCAGCACACTCACGGCCGCGTTGCGGGAGCTTCGTGAAGGGAGTTCGTGGTCACAGGTTCGGCGTCTTGTCGATACCCGGCGTGTCGCGGTGAACCGAGCCCTGTCGCTCGACGAATCCCGCCGGCTGGCCGCGGGCGAGCATGTTTCCCTCTTCGCCAACCCGCTTCCTGCGCCGCCCGACGACCAGGACATTTCAATTCACCACATCGACGACTCCATCATCGTGGTGGAAAAGCCGGCCGGCATGATGTCACTTCGGCATGGCGAGGAAATTCACTGGCCTCCCGCGCGAAGACGGCGTCAGACCAGTCTCGACGAGGTGCTGCTTCGAGTGATTTCTCAGCGGGACCGGCATGAACGTGATCTTTCGACGCTGCCTCCGAAACTCCGGCGCCAGAATATTCGGTCGGTTCACCGAATCGACCGGGACACAAGCGGGCTGCTTGTGTTCGCTCGAACTCTGGAGGCCGAACAAAAGCTTGTTGAGCAGTTTGTCACGCATTCGATTCGTCGAACGTATCTCGCCATCGTGAAGGGGCACCCAGTCATCGGTGAACTCCGCTCGCGGCTTGTGCGCGATCGCGGGGACGGCAAACGAGGGAGCACGGATTCTGAGACGGAAGGCAAGCTGGCGGTGACCCACGTTCTCGAAGTTGCGCCGCTGGGCGAGTTTTCCGTCGTCCGCTGTCAGCTGGAGACCGGACGCACTCATCAGATCCGCATCCAGCTTTCTGAGGCCGGCTTTCCGGTGTGCGGTGACTGGATCTACCGCGGACCGGTGGGATCTCCGGAAGTCGTCGATTCCTCCGATTGCCCGCGACTCGCGCTGCATGCGTGCGAACTGGCCTTCGAGCATCCATTGACCAGTGAGCTGCTTTCATTCGAAATGCGTCTGCCAAAAGACTTAACACAATTCGTCGGCTGGATTCGGCCGCCGGAGATCTCCTGAAGGTCGCATGACAGGTCAACTCGACGCGGTTGCGGTTCTGGAGTGACAGTCGCTGGCACAACTCGATTTCGGTACCGTGCCGGCGGCCTGAACCAGCTCGAATGAGGAATTGCCGGATACGGGCAGAGTTCATCTGGCTGGTTCACCTTCCCCGAAAGGCCTCGACGCGACCGCTTGTGAAAATGCTCTGATGATGTCGAAACTGAAATCGCTGGATGCTGCCCGGATCGGTCGCTGGATGGGGCCGGGGCTGTTTCTGTTGCTCCTGGTGATTCCCACTCCCGACGGCATGTCGGTTGAGGGGCAGCGAGTGCTGGCAGTGACCGCGCTGATGTCGACATTCTGGCTGACTCAGGCCATGCCGATTGCCGCGACCAGTCTCATTCCGATTGTCGCCTTTCCGTTTCTTGGAATTCAGACATCGGACGTCGTCAGCCAGGCATTTATCAACAAGCAGGTCTTCCTGTTCCTCGGCGGGTTCATCATCGCGCTGGGAATCGAAAAGTGGGGACTGCATGAGCGACTGGCTCTGCACATTGTCCGGCTTCTTGGGACGAGCCTGAAACGCGTCATTCTGGGATTCATGCTGGCGACCGCATTCCTGTCGATGTGGATCAGCAATACTGCATCGACTCTTCTGATGACTCCGATCGGAATCGCACTTGCTGTTTCTTTGCAGAAGTCCCTTGCGAAGTCCACCGGCAAAAAAGCGTCGGACACGATTGAGCGTGACGGACCACTCGGTCATTTCGCGATTTCGCTGATGCTGGGCATTGCCTGGTCGGCGAGTATCGGCGGCCTCACCACTCTCGTCGGAACTGTTACCAATGTGCAGTTTCAGGCGATCTGGGAGAAGCAGTTTCCACTCGCTCCCGATCTGTCAGCCGGAGACTGGCTGTTCGCGTTCGGCCCGGTCGGACTGGCCATGCTTGTGATTTCGTGGTGGCTCCTGACCTGGCGCATGCCGACTCCGGCAGCGGGCAGTGTTGAGCGAAGCTTCTTTACCAGTCGCCTGAAGGAGCTTGGCAAGCCATCGAAGGCCGAGTGGGCAATGCTCGCCGTCTTCCTGTCGACGGCGTTTCTGTGGACATTTCGAAAGCCGCTCACATTCGGAGACGACGGCTTCCGGATTCCTGGCTGGCAGTCAATGGTCGATTGGTTTCTGATCGAGCAGCTTGGTGCGACCGAGGAGTTTGCCGGCAAGTCCGTCCATGATTCCACAGTGGCCGTAATGATGGCGCTGGTCATGTTCATCATTCCCGTTCAGAAAAATGACGAGGGCAAGCCGGAGTTTCTGATGGACTGGGAGACGGCTCTTCGCCTGCCGTGGGCGATTCTGCTTCTCGTCGGAGGCGGGCTGGCCATCGCCGGAGCCTTCAAGGATACAGGTCTTGCTGAATGGGTCGGCGGCGCTTTCGCTCAGTCGGCCGAGGGCTGGCCGGTCTGGGTTCTCATTCTGGGAATCTGTCTGCTGATGACGTTTCTGACTGAGTTCGCAACGAACATGGTCATTGTCACGGTCATGTTGCCAGTTCTGGCGGATGCGGCGCTGCAGCTTCAAATTGACCCACGCCTGTTGATGCTGCCGGCGACGGTTTCGGCGAGCTGTGCATTCATGTTGCCGATCGGGACGCCGCCGAACGCGATCGTGTTCAGCTCGGGCGTTCTGACGATGAGCGATATGGCAAAGCGAGGATTCGTGCTCAACCTGGTCGGAGTCGTGTTCATGACGCTGGCGACCTGGTTTTACCTCGTGCCGGCACTGGGACTCAGTTCAGACGGAGTTCCCGAATGGGCCGAACCTGCGCCGATCGTGGAAGCACCAGAATAAGAACGCGGCGTGAAGGATGTCTCACGCTACGCCGGGTCATCGATCTTCACAAAGCGGCGGCCTTTCAACTCGAAGCGCGGCAATGAGTTGTCCTCGACGGCAACGACTTCCACGTGAAAGTTCAGCCGGTCTTTGGTGGCGTCTCCGACGGAAGTGACAAGCGACGTCCTGTCCGACTCACTCAGGCCGGGTTGAGGCTCAATTCGAATGAGCAAATGGGGCATCGAGCGATCGACGCGCACCTCAATCCGAAACTCTGCGATCTGGTCAAATTCTCGCAGGATTGCTTCGATCGTTGCCGGGAAAACGTTGTTTCCGCGGATCATGATCATGTCGTCGGCGCGGCCGAGAATGCCACCAGACAGTCGAAGCAAATCCCGGCCGCAAGGGCAGGGGGCAGGATCCGTCTCGACCAGGTCGCCCGTTGCGTAGCGGATCAGTGGCGAGCCGGCCCGACCGAGATTTGTGATGACGAGCTCCCCGCGACGGACTCCGGCGGCATCCGCAGACGCCGACTCGCCGGATTCCGGATCGATAATCTCGACGATGCACTCTGTTTCGAGCATGTGCAGTCCGCCTGGATTCTCGGTGCACTCCATGGCGAGGGCTCCGAGTTCGGTCATGCCCCAGTGATCGAAGACGCGAGCTCCCCACGCGGTCTCGATCCGCTCGCGAATCGCCGGCACGCAACCTCCGGGTTCACCAGCGACGACGAGCATTCGGACGCTCCCGGATGCCAGGTCGATACCGTCCTGTGCGGCGACTTCCGCCAGGCGAAGTGCGTAGGTCGGAGTACAGCACACGACCGTTGCCTGATTATCGGCAATCAACTTCAGCCGAGCCTGGCTGCTCATTCCGCCTCCGGGCAGGCAGAGATTCCCGAGCCGGGCGGCTCCCTCGAAGCCCGCCCAGAAACCGATAAACGGACCGAATGAAAATGGAAATGCCAGGCGGTCGTCCCTGGTCAGGCCGGCGATGCGAAACAGTTGCGACCAGCAGTCCATGAACCACTGCCAGCTGGCGGGCGTGTCGAGCCAGCGCATCGGATGACCGGTCGTCGTGCCTGAAGTCTGATGAAGTCGCGAGTACGCGGCGAGCTCGTAAGTCAGATTTGACCCGTATGGAGGAAACGCCGCCTGGTCAGCGACGAGGTCGGACTTGTGCGTGCGCGGCAGTCGCGACAGTTCATCCAGTGACGCACAACGGCCGAGCGAGCCTGCTTCGAAACCGGCTTCGCTCAATCGAGTCTGCCAGAAGGAATTGCCGCGTGACAGCTCACCCAGCAGCTGATTCAGCCGCTCCAGCTGCCGGGCTTCAATTTCCGGACGCGTCAGATTTTCAGGATGAATGGACATTTTGAGAGGCTATCAAAGACTGTTCTGGAACAGAATCAGGTCGTGCGGCTTTCGTTCTGAATGACTGAAACGACTGCGTTATATTTTTAACGTTTCGCTGTTGTGCCTGTGCGAGGCGTGCGTTAACAAAGTAACGATACGGAGCGTTGCTCGTTTCGAGTGTCGTCAGGAATCCTTTTAACAATGGGCACCAGTGATGTCTGAACCGTCCGAACTCAGTCGCCGTGAGCGACAGATCATGGATGCCGTCTTCGCGTCGGGTGAGGCGACTGTCAATAAAGTCGTCGAGACGATCCCCTCACCGCCGACGGCGATGGCCGTTCGAAGGATGATGCATATCCTTGAGGAAAAGGGGCAGCTCAGACGCCGGAAGAGCGGTCGCGAGGTGATTTATGCCCCGCGCCAGTCGAAAGGCAAGGCCGGGCGCAGCGCGCTGGAGAAAGTTCTCGAGACATTCTTTGCTGGCTCGCTGGAGGAGGCACTCGCCGCGCATCTGCACTCGCGAAAGGATGGCGTGTCCGACGACGAACGAGAACGGCTGATCGCGTTGATCGAGCAGGCAAAACGGGAGGGCCGCTGAAATGAATCGCACCTTACTGACTGTCTTTGTTGCTTTCGGTACTTCGAGCCTGCTACTGGTGGATTCCGCCATCAAAGGAGGATTGATTCTTCTTGTCGCGGCTCTGTCAGCACTACTCCTGCGACGTGATTCGGCTGCCGCGCGACATCTCGTGTGGCTGGTCGCGATCGTTGCCATGCTGGTGGTTCCGGTGAGTTCGGCTCTGTTGCCACAGTGGCGAGTGCTTCCGGCGTGGACCGTGATTTCACCAGAGCCGATGGCTGTTGAATCTGTCGCAGTTGAATTGCCGGCGCCTGCCGTGGCGATCCAGGAAACACCGCAAGTTCACCTTCCTTCGGCAGTGCTTCCCGTCGGAAGCAAAAGATCATTTGTGGAGAGTGATCAGCCAGTTGTTGGTGTGGCAGTTTCGCAACCTGAAGTGGCTCAACCAGAATTCGCGGTTCGAGATTCGCCGGCGGTGGTGTCTTCCCAGCCGGTCGCCACTGATCCGGCCGTAGCGAGCTGGAACTGGCATAACGCGTTGCCACTTGTCTGGGCGATTGGATTTCTCGTGCTGATACTGCGACTGATGGCCGCTCGATTGATGCTGTGGAGCAGCGAACGCCGGGGAACATTACTCGCGTTGTCGTGTCGACAGGACGAGGGCGGAAAGGCAACGACATCATCAGATGCCTCGATCATCACGGCGTTTGAAGACGCGGCCCGGCAGTTGGAAATTTTTCAGAGTGTCAGTCTGCTGCTGCACTCCGATCGAACGATCCCCGTCGTCTGGGGCATTCTTCGGCATCGGTTGCTGTTGCCGGTTGCGGCTCGGCAATGGAGCAGCGAGCAGTTGCGGTCCGTGCTGCTGCACGAACTCGCTCATATCAAACGTCGCGATACGATCGCTCAGCTTCTGGGACAGATGGCGTGTGCTTTGTACTGGTTCAATCCGCTCGTCTGGTTCGCTGCCTGGCGTCTGCATGTGGAACGCGAACGGGCGTGCGACGACCTCGTCCTTGCCAACGGGGTGAGGGCGTCTGCCTACGCTGAGCACCTGCTTAATGTGGCGACGCGGCTCTCGTCTTCGCCGTGGACACGGGCCTGCGGTCTTGCGATGGCTCGGAATTCTTCACTGGAAGATCGGCTTTCTGCGGTGCTCAATGACAAACGAAATCGTCGCAGCGTGACGAGTGCAGTCGTCACAGTCGCGCTGCTTCTTGGTGCCAGCCTCGCCATCCCCGTTGCAATGGTCCAGGCCGTTGATCAGATGCCTGTTGAAATTGCGGACGCTCCGGTTCCGCAGGAGGGCACGCCGAACGAAGACGTACCATCGACGGGCGATGCCGTTCCGCCGAGCGAAGATTCACCGAAGCGGGACGACGATAAAACGGAAGCCACATCTGCCCCTGCAGCCGCAGAGGAAAACGACGCGGCGACTGCGGCATCGCCTGCTGCCGAGCTGAATCCAAAGCACGCGGACGGGCAAACAGTCTTCAGAACCTGGCAGGCCAGCGCGAGGACAGATGGAAACATTCCCGGCGCGTTGATCGGACAGCTTGGCGAGTGGGTGAAGTACTTCATCGAGCTCAACGATGGGGCCGGTGAGAGCGGAAGGCTGACGGCGAAGTTCAAGGCACTGCTGCCTCGCTTCGATGCAACTCACGACTGGACAGCGAGTGACGCGGTCGCGCTGATCGATGCCGTCTCTGCGATTCACAGGATTCCTTTGTCAAACGCCATTGAGGCGGCGGCGGAACGAGTCATCCTGACCGGCGAACCGCTGCCGCCGGAGCTTAAGGCGGCCCCGTGGGGTGAGCCCGCGAAGAACGGGTTGCGTGTGGCGTGGCTTCTTGAGCCGCGTGCGAACGAGTATCGGCTGGGCACCTCGCTCAAGTCCCGCATCCTTGTTCACAATTCGGGCCAGGAAGCGGTGTTCTTCGTGATGCCGTCCTGGCAGCAATCCAGTCAGCATGCCGCGCACGATGCAAAAGACGTCGCCATTGAAGTCACCTCGACGGAATGGACAACGATGGCACGGATGATGGTCGTCCGCCTCGCGCCAGGTGCCTACTGTGAGACACCGGCTCCCGGAATCGGTGTTGGAGCGAGAACGGGCGACGAAGACTGGGCCAACATTCGACCGGGTTCGTGGATCCTTGCGAAAGAAGGTGACGAGGTGCGATTCTCACCGGGTGAGGTCGAGGTGCGAATGTCGCCGTTCACGGTCGGCACCCGACATGGGAACGGGCTTCAAAATCCGAAAGATGCGGCAGACCTCTGGAAGAAATTCGTCGCCGAGCGAGTCGCTCGCGAATTGCCGATCCCTGTCGGCGCTGCCGACCGCGAGCAGCTTCTTCGGCGTCTGGTTCTGGACCTTTACGGTGTGGAACCAAATCAGGGTGAGATCGACGCGTTCGTTGCCGACAAATCGCCTGCCGCCTTGCACCCGATTCTCAGCGCACAGATGGTGGAAACGCGCGTTATGCACAACCGAATCCTCTCACCCTTCACCGGCACTCTGCCGCCGGGTGAGATTCTGTTTCGAGTTCTCGCCGCCGACCCGGAGGCTGCGAAACGGCCGCGTGTCGTGACCGGTCCGGGATACTACAACCTGGGCGACAAGCAGCGTTTGCAGGTTGAGCGGACTCGAAGTGGAGATTCGCAAAAGAACAAGGCGACGATCCAGTTCTACTCCAATCCGAAACCGGACCCGCACCCAATCGGTCTCCCGGATGGGCGACTCACGTTTGCCATCGCGTGGGAGCCCGGGGCGACGACGTTATGGGTGACGCAAAAAGGGCTCGTGCGGAAAGTGGACTTCGCGAATCCGGCGGAGGTCAAAGAGACTCGGTTTTTCGAGCCCGCTGAACTCGACGAAGTGCCAAAGCCGATTGTCGACGCGAGCCGCGCTCGCCGAGACCGGCGTGCAGCCGAAAGTCGAAAAACCAGAAAGCGGCGCGAAGCTCGATCCAGGCAGGGAGGAAAATCTGCAGTGGGGTCAGCCGGTAAACGGGCTTCGTGCGGCTCTCATCCGACCCCCGGCACTTGGCCTTCCTGAAGGTGGCCAGTCGCTGGATTTCAGCCTGGTGATTCAGAATGTGACGAAGACTCCGATCCAGCTCATCGCCAGCTCATTAGCGCCGAATCCGCGGGGGTTGACCGTCCTCAGCAGAGAACACGGCTGGATCCTGTTCCGCTCTAAAGTTGAAGAGCCGTCGGAGGCGGAATTTCTGATCCAGCCTCGCGAAGTCGTAATCCTGCGAATGTTTCCGCCTGACCAACGCAAAGGGACCTCCCTCTCAAGGAACCTGGATCTGATTTTCTACGCCGACATGACGATCGATCAGGCGCCGCCGGGAGCATGGACGGGCACGCTCGTCGCCGCCGGAATGCACGCGGCCTTCGCGGCACACGGCCTGCTGCCGAAGCACAAGGACGCACAGGAACTTTTCAAACTCTGGAATCAGGGCATTCGCTGGAGCAGGACGGTCCCCGGCGGACTCATCGGACTGCTCGCGGACAGCGTGAGGCTCTATACGAAAAACAATCCGAACTCGAAATCGACGCTGCAGCTCCAGAAAATGCTCCCGCGTTTCGATGCCGGACGCGACTGGGACGGGCATGAGGCGCTGGCACTGCTTGATGAGCTCGCAACAGTGCAGGCGGCTCCGATCCGGATGCTTCTGGAAGATGCGGTCGAGACAACAATCCGAAAGGGCACGCCGCTGCCGAAGGAGCTGGCGAATGCGCCATGGGGTGAGGCTCAGCCGAACGGTTTGCGAGTGGCGTGGCTGCTGGACCCGAATTCGACGGAGCATCGGATGGGAACCGTGTTGAAGTCGCGGATTCTGTTTCACAACTCCGGAAAGAACACGATCGTGTTGCGAACGCGGAACTGGTATCAGGCCGCTCTGCAGGAGGCGCACGACTCGAACGGAGCGGACATCTCGATTATTACCGCGACGCGTTCGCCTCTGCGTGCTCAGCTCATTCCGTTCCGCCTGCGGTCAGGTGAGTTCGTTGAAGTCGCCGGAGCGGGTGTTGGCATCGGGGAGACCAACATCGATGAAAAGGGGCAGGGCGTATTCGTCGGATCGAGGATCCAGGCCAAAGCCGGTGACGAAGTGACATTCACACCAGCGAAGGTGCCCGCGAACGACGGTGAGGAAAGCTCTGCTCTCATCGGCGAGCAGAACTGGTGGTCTGGATTCATCGCCGCTCGCCTGGACCGCGAGAAGCCGTTGCCTGTGGATCATGAGGTACGCAGACGCATGTTCTATCAGGTGATGCATGATTTGTTTGGGACTTCACCAGGCGACGAGGAATACAAGGTCTTCCTCTCCGACCGTGACCCGACCGCACTCGACTCGCTGGCAGCACGACTCGCCGAACGGCCGGGACTGACGCCGTTTACGGGTTCGCTTCAATCCGGCAAGACAAAGTTTCGAGTCCTCGCCGCTGATGCTGCCGCCAGAAAGCCGCCCGCCGGAGAGGTTTCGGATCGCGAATTCAGCAAGTGCCGCGTCCTGCCGTGAAACCAGCAGCGCCGACGCCACCGGCATCGTGAGTGGAGTCGCGGGCTCGGTCCTGCGGGACGCCGCGGACGATCCCGAGACATGAATCGTGATGTGAGAAGATCCGGATTGGGACGAGAGTCCGGGAACTGCCGATCCTCTGGTCCGCGAACGCCGTGTGCTCGCACAGATTATCCGGGTTCAAAGGGTGTGACAGGTCCGGGATTCTTGTCCTGAGCGGCCGCTCCTTGACTTCCGGGTGCGGTGGTGGAAAATTGCCGAAGAGTTTTTGTGGACTTGAACTTGCGCCGAAACTCTCCACTCACAAAACTCCTTTCGATGCGCGAGGATGCGGGTCGCAAAAATCCTGACGGAGCGTCCTCCGGTCGAGGCTGAGCAATGCTCGCCAAGTTGATTTCCATTGACGGCGATCACCCGATCGTCCTGACGAAAGACGTAACCGTCGTCGGGCGGAAGCGCGGGGTGTGTGACGTCTACATCGACCGGTCGAGCGTTTCGAAGCTGCACTGCGTGGTCGTGAAAACAGACGGCCTCCTCTTTATACGCGATCTTGGCAGCACCAACGGCACGAAAGTGAATGGCCAGCGGGTCACTCGCGGAGCACTGCTCCCCGGCGATGAGCTGTCGTTTGCGAACGCCCGGTTCCGAGTCTACCTCGGTCCCGACGAAGAGCCGCAGCCGGGCGGTGGCCGCCCGGACCGCACGGAAGTCATGTCGTCCTTCCCGGACGGCGGAGCCCCCAGCGACAGCTTTGATGATGGCAGTCAGGGCGGTCTCGGCAGCGCCAGCGACGTACACCTGCTCGGCGAATAACTTCTGACTTCGCAAGTCGGCTCAGTCCTGCGCCGCTTCCAACTGCGATTGCTTCTCGAACAGAAGACGCTTGCGGAGAACTTCGCACGCCGATCGACCCTCCGCTGAGGGTTCCGCACAGAGCTTCGTCAGCGAGTCCGTCGCCTCATCCGGCAGTTCGTCCAGTTCGACGAGGACGCGAATGGCCGCCATTCTCGTTTGACGGTCTGCCGAACCGAGCTCCGCAATCAACGGAATTGCCACGAGCTCTGGCCGTCTCTGGATTCGCCAGACGGACTCCAGCGACTCGATCCGCACTCGCGAATCCTCCGACTCAAATTGCGCGACCAGTTCCCGCACGACCGTCGGTCGATCCTCGCCGAGCCCTCGTCGTGGATCGATCCTCGTTCCCGTCCAGGTTGAACCGAAACGTCCAAGGCTTCGAGCCGCCCGCCACTGCAGATTCGGCGGAGCATCGCGAACGACTCGCAGGAGCACCGCGACCGAGTTCCGGCCAAGCTGACCAAGTGCCTGGGCCGCCGCATCCTGAACTTCCGGCGAGTCGTCGAGAACCAGCCGCTCGAACACTGAATCGATCGCCGCATCCGCCTGCGGCCCGAGCTGCCCGATCGCCAGGCAGGCCTTGCGTCGAATTTCGCTTTCTGGATGTTCGAGCGAACGCACAATCGCCGGCAAAGCTCCGACCGCCTTCGGCCCCGCCAGAGAAATGGCATCGAGCACAGTCTTCGTCAGAAGCTGCGAGCCAGCGGCGTCTGTTGAGGAATTACCCGAGGTGGATCGATCTCGCCGCAGCAGTTCCTGACCGAGTGCCTCAATGGCCGGCCCGGTCCCGATCTGCCCGAGTACGTCTGCCACCAGGATTCGATCGCCAGACTCTCGCGACAAATCGTGAAGCTCAGGAGCAAGCTGACCGACCGCGCCGGCCGCGACTTCCCCGAACAGTCCAAGCGATTTCAAAGCCCAGTATCGATTGTCTCCGGACCGCAGTCGAAGAAGCACTGGCACAGCCGCCGCCGCCGGTTCGCCAATTCGCCCGAGCAGCATCCCGGCGCGATGCCGGAGAACCGCCGGACACCGGTCATCCGAGATCACGGCGATCAAGGAATCCACCGCTCGCTTTGCCGCTGTACTCGCGGGATCGAGCGTCCGCACCATCTCTTCAAGATCTCGAATCCGTTCCATCGAAAGGCAGGGTCGCACAACCGAAGGCTGTTCTGCGTCAACCCATTCTGTATGGAACGACAGAGCAATCAGAACGGTTATTCGAATGGAACTCACAAAACCGACCACCACTCTCAGGACGCGGGCTGCAGCTTCGACAAATTCCACTTTATGGGAGCGACCGCGGCCCGGCCATCCAGGTCGTAAAGCACGCCAGAAGTTTTACGGACAGGCTGCGAATTTCCCTTGTTCAACCGTCAGCTTCCTGGGAAAAATTGTTTTGGCCTCAAACTCTCACATCCTCCTCCGTCGACCGCGTCTGGCTGGCAATGCACTGCGAGGTCACGTCTTTCAAAAACGAGACCACTTGCTCAGCCGCACGACCGGTGAACTTTCTGGTGTCGAGGGCTTTCGTCAGGTCGATCCTGGCAAACGCCTCGTCTTTCTGCAGACGCTCAATCAGGTCGTTGGCGGCTCCTTCCTGTTTGACTTGAGCCGCAGCGGCCTGGCTGTGGATGCGGATTCTTTCGTGGAGTTCCTGGCGATCTCCGCCGGCTCGGACTCCCTCCATCAGGATTTCTTCGGTCGCCATGAACGGCAGCTCTTCGTTCAGGTGTTTGGCGATAGTTTTCGGGTAGACGACCAGGCCGTCGGTGATGTTGCGGTACAGGATCAGAACCGCGTCAATGGCCAGGAAGGCCTGCGGAATGGTGAGGCGGCGGTTGGCGCTGTCGTCGAGGGTTCGCTCCATCCATTGGGTGGCCATCGTCTGATCAGCGCTCGATTGCAGGCTGATGGCGAATCGAGCCAGGGAGCACATTCGCTCGGACCTCATTGGGTTCCGTTTGTAGGCCATGGCGGAGGAACCGATCTGACCCGACTCGAACGGTTCTTCGATTTCCTTCATGCTCTGCAGAATCCTCAGATCACTGCCGGCCTTGTGAGCGGACTGGCCGATGCCGGACAGCACGGCGATAAACTGTGAGTCAATCTTGCGGCTGTAAGTCTGCCCGGTGACGACGTAGTCCGACTCAAAGCCGAGCTTCTGGACGACTCGCCGGTTCAGTTCCTCGACCTTCTCGTGATCGCTGTCGAACAGCGAGAGAAACGTCGCCTGAGTCCCCGTCGTGCCTTTGACACCTCGCAGCTTGAGTGTCGCCAGTCGATGGTCGACTTCTTCCAGGTCGAGAACCAGGTCGTAGCACCACAGTGTTGCCCGCTTGCCGACGGTCGTTGGTTGAGCTGGCTGCAGGTGAGTGAAGCCCAGGCACGGCAGGTCTTTGTACTGATCGGCAAATTTCGCGAGCTCAGCAATCACTCCGACAAGTCGCGCCCGGATCAACTGCAGCGCCTCGCGCATCAGGATGAGGTCGGTATTGTCCGTGACGTAGCAGCTGGTCGCTCCCAGGTGGATGATGCCCTTCGCGCTGGGGCACTGATCCCCGTAGGCGTGAACGTGTGCCATGACGTCGTGCCGGCAGATTTGTTCGTGCCTCGCCGCATTTTCAAAGTCGATGTTGTCGACGTTGGCCCGCAGTTCGTCGAGCTGCTGATCGGTGATGTCCAGGCCAAGCTCCTGTTCGGCTTCGGCGAGGGCGATCCACAGGCGTCGCCAGGTGGAATGCCGACGCTGCGGCGAAAACAGCTCAGCCATTTCGCGTGACGCGTAGCGGGAAATCAGCGGGTTCGTGTAGATGTCGTGACTCAAGAGTGTCTCCTCCGGGGAGCAGGCGTTTTGCTGCGGCGGCAGGCGTGTCGCGGGGAAGTTCCTTCGCTTGCGATTCAGCCTGGTTGTGCTGATCAGGTTCGCACGAAATATCTGGCGATGCTCATGCCGACGAGGACGGCAATCAGTCCGACAATCACGTTGGCAGCGACGTTCGCCACCCCGAGGATCGGGCGGTCTTCGCGGATCAGAGAAATCGTCTCAAAACCAAAGGTCGAAAACGTCGTCAGAGATCCCAGGCAACCGGTGATCCGGATCAGCCTCGCCCGGTCCGAGAGTGATTTCTCCGACTTCGAGTGATTCCTCGGGCAGTTTATTCGCTCCGAGCCGGAGCGGCGAGCGAGCCGTCTGACTCGTGTCGACCGGGCCATCCGCAACTTCCGTGGCCAGCTCCGACCCCACTGCCGAATCGCTGCTGTACTCACCTGAAAAAGGACGATACCCTTTGCCTGTTGGAATTTTTGACAGGCTTAACGTGGGAGTACCTCATGCCTGTTTCTCAGAAAGCAAAACCTCAAGCTGCCCATCGCCAGGCCGATCGCTGGATCGAGAATTGCTGGATGCGGTTACGGCTGGGGCAGTTCATGAAATCCGCGGCCGACTGGCTGGCGGTGTACCTCTTTTGTTTTGGGGCGGCGATCCTCATCGTCAAGCTGGCTCTTCCGCAATTCTGGCCGCACGTGCTCTGGCTGGGACTCGGGACGATTCCAATTGCAGGTTTCGCATGGTGGCTTTCCGGTCGAGACATGTTTTCCCGGACGGAGTCCATTGCGATTCTCGACAGTCGCCTGCGCGCCGGCGGGCTGTTGATGACTCTCGCAGAATCTCCTAATGACGAATGGCTTGAGCGGCTGCCTCACCTGGAGAGTCTGTGGCAGGCGAGCCTTCCGCAGTTCTGGCCGCTGCGGTTTGCAAAGCAGACCGCGTTCCCCGCTGTGTTTCTGATGGGCGTCTGTCTGGTGCCGGAGCGTGAAATCGAAGCCGCTCCCGCTTTGAAAAACACCGCAGGCACAAAGGCCGCCGCACAACTGGAAGAGTTGCTCGAACAGCTTGACGAGATGGAGATACTCGAAGAGGAAGAAGAGAAGGAACTGCGGGACGAAATTGAGAAGCTCGTCGAGGAAACCAAACAGACGCCGCTGACTCATGAAAAGTGGGAGACCGTCGACGCCCTGGAGTCGATGATGCGGATGCGGGCAGAAACGGCGGACGCGAATCTGTCGAAGGCTCAGGAATCGCTGGCCGCCCTGCAGCGTGCTTCGAAAGCGGATGCCAAACTGATGACCCAGGAATCCGTTGAGCAGCTCGCGAAGGACGTGAAAGAAGCCCTGGAGAAACTGGCAAAGACTGGAGCGTTCAACAAGCTGTCTCCGCAGCTTCGCGAGCAGCTCGAACGCCTCATGAAGACTGGACAGTTCGAACTGCCCGATGACCCGGAAGCCCGACAGCAGATGCTCGATGAGCTGAGCGAGTTTCTCGACAAGGAATCTGACAAGCTGTCCGAACTCCGTAAGAAGTGTGAAAACTGCGGCAAGCCGGGCGGTACCTGACTGTCCACTGGAGATGGCCAGTGTGCTGGCCAGAATCCGGGCGGTCGCCCGGGACGCGGTGGAGTAACCAGAGGACGTGGCGATGCGGATCTGACCTACGGCGACGAGTCGAACGACGAAAACGTGAAGTTCAAGGAAACGGTCCTGCCGCCGGGCATGCTCGACAAACCTCGCGATGAGGTCATCGGAGTGACGGTCGCCTCACCGGAAGTGAATGCGGAAAAAGGCGTTCGCGGAGCCGCTCGAACAAACACGGTCGCAACGGGAGACGAAACGTGGAGCCGCAACGTGCGGCCGCGTCATCGATCGGTCGTCAGAAAGTACTTCGACGATCGAGAGAAACCGAAAGAGTAGCCAGCACGAGAAGCGCTGGCTCTTGTGGATTCAAAACCGGATGCCTTCGGGCATCCGGTTTTCGTTTGCGCTGTCCCCGGGAAACAGATGCTGATCTCTCCGCAACAAGGGCTCAGGTCATGATGTCCCGTACGACCTCGCCGTGAACGTCGGTCAGGCGGAAGTCGCGGCCGGCGTAGTTGAACGTCAGCCGCTCGTGATCCAGGCCGAGCAGATGGAGCATCGTGGCGTGCCAGTCGTGGATGTGGACGGGATTCTCGACGGCTTTGTATCCGTGCTCGTCGGTCGCTCCGTAGGCCAGGCCGCCTTTGACGCCGCCGCCGGCCATCCACAACGTGTAGCCCTTGTTGTTGTGATCGCGGCCGCTTCCGCTCTGAGCGTAGGGAGTCCGGCCAAATTCTCCGGCCCACACGACGAGCGTGTCCCGCAGCATGCCTCGCTGTTTGAGGTCGGCAAGCAGAGCCGCGACCGGTTGATCTGTCTCGGAACCGCTTTTTGCCAGCTCGTCCTTGATGAGAAAATGGTGATCCCACTTCGAGGGAGCCGTGATCTCGATAAACCGGACGCCGGCTTCGGCCAGTCGTCGGGCCAGAATGCACTGCCGCGCGAAGCGGTCTGTCGGCAGGCCTGAGCCGACTCCGTAGAGCTTCAATGTCGACTCTGTCTCAGACCGAATGTCGAGAATCTGCGGCACCTCATCCTGCATCCGAAAGGCCAGTTCAAACGACTCGATGGCTCCTTCAATTTCCGGGTGATGGACATCGCGGCTGAGCTTGCGCTGGTTGAGTCCGCGAATCAGGTCGAGCTGTTTTCGCTGCAGCCCTTTCGGAAGACAATCATTCGAGACGTTACTCAACGGCGGCCCCGGCTCCTGATCTTTGCCGAGCAGCGCCGCATAGAACGCCGGAATCTGGTTGCCGCCAATGCGTGTTCCCTGGCAGATCGCCGGCAGAAACCCGCTGCCGTAGTTGCGGGCTCCACCGTTGTCGGACGGCGGGTTGACCGTGATAAAACCGGGCAGGTTCTGGTTGTCAGTGCCGAGGCCGTACAGAGTCCAGGCTCCGACCGATGGCCGGACAAACTGAAAACTTCCAGTATGCATCTGGGCGAAGGCCTGCGAGTGATTTGGCAGGTCCGTATGCATGCTGTGAATCATGCACAGGTCGTCGGCCTGGCGGGCGAGGTTCGGAAAGACTTCGGAAAACCACAGCCCTGACTCACCATGCTGAGCGAATTTGAACGGTGACCCGAGCAGCCGTGCTCCCCCGCGTTCCTGCCCGATTGTTGTCGCGTCTCCGGAACCGCGATTCAAAGCCGGCTTATAATCGAACAGGTCGACGTGCGATGGTCCACCGTTCATGCAGAGGAAGATGACGCGTTTCGCGCGCACGGGAAAATGCGTGGCCTGCGGCGCGATCCCTCTGCCGGTTGAGGCGGCTTCTTTCGCCGTCGCCTGGTGAGCGAGGCCTGCGAACGCCAGATACCCGAACCCGGAAGCAAACGACTTCAGCGCGTGCCGGCGTGAGAGTCCGACAGGCTCTACGTGTCCGGCCTGGTGATTCGTCATGAGTGATCTGCTCTCAATCGAGGTTTCTGAATTCCGCCGTCGCAAGGAGTGCCTGGCAGAAACTGACCAGAACCTGCGGTTCATCTTCGCCGTTTGCTTTCGTCTGTTGTCCGAGAAATTCGCTCGCCAGTTTCAGTTCCTCAGAATCCGGCGGTCGGCTGAAGCAAAGGAGAAATGCCTGCATCACCTGTTCTTTGGCGTCGCCCGATTTCGCGCCGACTCGCCGTGCGAGCGACACGGCCCGGTCGTGAATAAACGGGCTGTTCATCAGGTAGAGTGCCTGCAGCGGCACGTTGGTCGTTTCCCTCGCACCGGTGACGAGGCTGGGTTCGGCGAAGTCGAACAGGTCGAGGACATCCGGCAGCCGGTCGCGCAGAACGGGCAGATAGACCGATCGGTGCCGCGAGCCATCGAGGTCCGTGGGGACCCGCTTGTCGAGGCCGATGAGTGAAACCGGGCGATCGCCGATGACTCGCGCGACGAGCGATCCTTCAGGCCGCACGGTGTCGAAGTCTCCGGCCGCGACCAGCATGGCATCTCGAATCACCTCGGCGTCCAGCCGCCGTTTGCTGGCTCGCCACAGAAGCCGGTTGTCCGGGTCGATCTGAAATGCGGCCTCGTCAAACGTTGACGCCTGGCGATACGTGCGAGACAGGACGATCTGCCGAATCAGAGTCTTCGTCGACCATCCGTTCGCGACGAATTCAATCGCCAGATGGTCAAGCAGTTTCGGATGGCTCGGAGGTTCACCCGTCATGCCGAAGTTATCGACCGTTCGCACGAGGCCCGCTCCGAGTAAGTGGTGCCAGACGCGGTTGACGAAAACCCGCGCTGTCAACGGATGGTCCGGATGAGTCAGCCATCGGGCGAGTTCCAGTCGTCCACTCTGCTCGGCCGGCGGAGGGGAACAATCAATCGGCACAACCACTGGAAAACCGCGAGTCACGGGTTCTCCGGGCCGGCCGATTTCCCCGCGTTCGAGCAGCGGCACGTCGATGACCTTTGCGCCTTCCAGTGCTCCCATTGCCAGCGGCAGCGCCTCGCCGGTCTCGCTGACTTTTTCAAGCTGCCCCTCAATCGCGCCCGACCGCCAGAAGATTCGCAACGCGTCCCGCAGAGTAAACAGTCCTTCCGCACTTTCGCCAGCGGCGATCGCTCGGAACACAGCGGCGCGGCCTTCTTGTTCCTCAGCCTTCAATGCGGCGAGATCGGCTTTCAGCTTTGCGACTCGCTCTGCCGGGATTCCTGAATGGAGTATCGGCTGCCCTTTCACATGCGGCAGCAGCAGCGGATCGCCGCCAACTTGATTTGCCGGCGAGACGGCCGTGCCGAAATACGTTTTCGTGCTGCCGAAAATTCCTGCGAGCGCGTAGTAATCCTGCATCGAATACGGATCGAACTTGTGGTCGTGGCAGCGGGCACACGCGACCGAACTGGCCATGACTCCGCGAGTGACCGAATCGATTTGCTCGTCGACGACGTCGGCCAGAAATTGAATCGGGTTGGCAGCGTCGAGGTCCTTTGGTCCGACCGCGAGAAAGCCCGTCGCAATCAGCAGGCGAGCCCGCTCGGCATCGTCGGCGTAAGGCAGGAGGTCTCCCGCAAGCTGCTCCGTGAGGAATCGGTCATAGGGGACGTCGGCTCCGACCGAGTCGAGCACGTAGTCGCGATACCGGAACGCGTAGGGAAAAGTGATGTTGGCCTGCCGGCCACTCGACTCGGCAAAGCGAGCGACGTCGAGCCAGTGCCGACCCCAGCGTTCTCCGAAATGCGGCGACGCCAGCAGCGAATCGACTTCTGTCTTGAGAGCGGCCTCAACACCGTCGGCATCGTGCCGCGCCAGAAATCGCTCGACATCGCCCGGCACTGGCGGGAGCCCGACGAGGTCAAAGTGCAGCCGCCTCAGCAATGTCTCCGGTGCCGCATCGGGTGAGGGCGACAGACCGGCGGTTTCGAGTTTCGCCAGCACGAAACGATCGATGTCGCTCGACGGCCAGGCGGAGTTCTTCGTGTCCGGCAACCCATGCCGCATCGGCTTCTGCATCGACCAGAATCGTCGACCGGCTTCCATGTCAACCGGCGGCCCAGTCGTCTCGGTCTGCTCACGCGGATCCGGTGCACCGGAGCGGATCCAGTTCTTCACGTCGCGCAACAGGTCATCCGAAACGCGTTTGCCTTTGGGGGGCATTCGGAAATCGGGATCAGTTTGAGAAATGGCCGTGAGCAGCAGGCTCTCATCCGGCTTCCCCGGCACGACTGCCGGGCCGCGATCACCGCCCTCTCGAATGCCCTGCCGTGAATCGAGAAACAACCCGCCTTCCGACTTGCCTGCCGAGTGGGAATGACACGGGTAGCAGCGTTGAACCAGCAGAGGCCGAATCTTCGACTCAAACAGCCGAATCCCGGCAGTGTCGGTCTTCGTGCTGGCTGCATCTTCAGCCGACAATTGCTCGACACCCGATTCGGCCAGCGCGGCCAAAGCAAACGCGAGGACCGCGGACCGGACGAGTGGCGAACGACGGCCATTTGCTCGCAGCGGGTTACTCATAAGAAGTACTCGCAATGGTCCAGTTCTGAGCACGCATCGCCTCTCCATCCAAAGTACCGATCGCGGCGTCTAACCGAACAGGATATCGCTCGCCGGTCAATCGGGACCAGTGCCACGCGAACTCTGCCAATCATCATTGCGAATTCTCACAGGTGAGGCTCACCCTTTGTGAAGCCGCCAGGCGACTCCCATCGGAGCGGCCGCCTGGTCATCTCCGCGAGCGTTGAACTGGTTTGCTCCCTGTCTTTGCCCGGCGGCGACTATTTTGAATTCCCGAAACTCGCCGGCGGTTTCGTCGAACGTCGCCCGGCCGTGAACCTGCGTGGCGAGAACGCGGTTCCCCTCGCTTGTGGATATCGGGGCCCGTCCCGCGAGCCCGGACATTCGCTGATGCCACGCGGCCGGTTGTGCCGATGATGAGGATGCCGGCAACTCTGCCGGATGACGGTGGCGGCGTGCGCACTTTCAGAATCGCCGTTACCTCAGCGTTCAAAACAGTTTGCGTCGAACCAGCTGGAACCCGTTATGTACGAATCTCACTGGGGCCTGTCCGAATCGCCGTTCGCGTCCCGCCCCTCGACGAAATGGTTTCATGACAGCCCCGTCCACGATGAGGCGCTCGCCCGGCTGTTTTACCTTATCGAACAGCGGCGAGGTTTCGGTCTGCTGAGTGGCACTTCCGGCACCGGCAAGACACTCACCTTGCGGCACCTGGCCGAGCAGATTCGGCGATCGCAGCGCCGCGTGGCGAGCGTCAATACGCTCGGCATGGACGGCCACGAATTGCTCTGGCAACTGGCGGTCTCGCTGGGACTGACTCCGCGCGAGGACGAATCCCGCTGGAACCTGTGGCGACGCGTCACCGATCACACGAAGGCTCTGCAACTGGCCCGCGTTCAGACGGTCTTCCTGTTCGACCACCTGGAGCGGGCAGACACAACCTGCCACGCGATGGTCGAGCGGCTGTTCTCGTCGGCCAACAGCTCGGGCGGACTGACAACGTTCATTGCGAGCGTCCGATCCGGTGATGTCGCCGGCCTGGCGAGCTTCCTCAGCGACCTGTCGGATCTGCGTGTCGAGCTGACAAGTTTTCAAATCAGCGAGACGGAAGACTTCATTCGCAGCCTTCTGTCGAAGGCCGGCTGCCGGCACGAAGCGTTTTCGAACGACGCCGTCATCCGGATTCACGCCCACTCGCGCGGAGTGCCGCGGTTGATCAGCCGGCTGTGCGAGCTGTCTCTGATCACGGCGATGGCCGAGGACTCACACGAGATCGACGCCGATCTGGTGGACTCGGTCGCGGAAGGCCTGGTCTCGACACTCGAACAACCCGCCGAGCCCGTCGCGCAACACGAATACGTGTAGCCGCCCTCCGAACACGAAACGGCCCCGGCAGTTCCCATGAACAGCCGGGGCCATTTGTATTTCAATCCTTGCGCTTCCGGCTGGTTTGTCGGTAAACTCTGCCCGCTTCATCTGCCTCCCACACAACTCCGATTCAGGAACCGTGAACATGCAACGACGGGAATTCCTTCAGACGGCCGGCGCGATCGCGGCCGGAGCTGCCACGATGTCCGCTTCTTCTTTGCTCGCCGATCAGCGTGAGCCGCTGTTTCAGATTTCGCTGGCTCAGTGGTCTCTGCATCGGGCTTTGAAGAATGCGAAAACGCTCGACAATCTGGACTTCGCAAAGTTCACGAAGGACACCTTCGACATCCCCGCCGTCGAGTACGTCAACCAGTTCTTCTTCGACAAGGCTGACGATTCCGTCTACCTGGGCGAGATGAAAAAGCGAGCCCTGGACGAGGGCGTCAAGAGTCTGCTGATCATGGTCGACAGTGAAGGCCGGCTCGGTGATCCGGATGAGAAGAAGAGGACTCAGGCCGTCGAGAATCACTACAAGTGGGTTCGAGCCGCGAAGTTCCTGGGCTGCCACTCGATCCGAGTCAACGCGGCCAGTGCGGGCGAGTACGAAGAGCAGGTCAAACTCGCCGCTGACGGACTGCGTCGCCTCACCGAGTTCGCGGCGAAGCACGAGATGAACGTGATCGTCGAAAACCACGGCGGCCTCTCGTCCAACGGAGCGTGGCTCAGCAAGGTGATGAAGACCGTCGACCACGAGCGCTGCGGCACGCTGCCCGACTTCGGCAACTTCGGCATCGACCGCAACAAAGGCGAGTGGTACGACCGCTACCAGGGCACCAAAGAACTGATGCCCTTCGCCAAAGCCGTCAGCGCGAAGACGTACGACTTCGACGAGAAGCGCCCGTTCGTGACGATCGACGGCCGCTGGAAGAAGGAAACCGACTTCCTGAAGATGATGAAGATCGTGCTGGACGCCGGCTACAAAGGCTATGTCGGCATCGAATACGAAGGCGGCAACCCGGACGAAGTGACGGGCATCAAGAAATCGAAAGAGCTGCTGCTGCGCTGCGAGGCCGAACTCGCCAAAGCGTAACCCCGTGTCGTTGCCACGACTGGGGCGGTGTGTGACACTCTGTGCAGGACACGACCGTCCCTTTCGCGGAATTCACCATGCCTGTTTCCGAAGCCGTCGTTGCTGGTTTGACTTCCCTGGTCACGAAGTTCGCGTTGCGTGTGTTCTTCCGTGGACGGGATGTCGGGTTTGTGGAGGGTGAGGATGTCTCGTTCGTCCTGTCCGGCGGGGTGGACATCGCGAAAGATGCGTTGCTGGCAGAGCGGGAAAAGAAGAATGTCGCCCGCAATGCCGAGGAGATTGCCGACCGCGTCGTGCGGTTGCTGCAGGAGGAGCTGGATGGCGAGAGCGGGCCGATTGATCCGAATCTGGTCGCGGAAGAACTCTGCAAGACGCTCGACCATGCTGTGACCACGGGCGATGTGATCTCGCCGGAGGAGTTGGTCGAACAGGAGTTCGACTCGAAGTGGCTGGCGGCGGAGCTGCGGAAGCGGCGGCAGCCGGGCGAGCGGGAACTGTCGCAGAGCGGCCGCGTGTTCTACGAGCGGGCGGTGGATCACACGGCCCGCTATCTGGTCGAGATGGCCTCGCTGCTGCCCGCTTTTCGGGTCGAGGTGACGAAGGAGAGCCTGACCCACCTGCGGAACATTGCGGATACCGTCGAGGAGAATGCCCGGAAACTGCACGACCTGCACCAGCATGTGACGAAATCGGATAGCTCAGAGAAGGAACAGGAGTTCGAGGTCGCTTACCGCCACGCAGTCCAGATGAACCTCGACAAGGTCGAGCTGTTCGGCGCCCGTATCCCGGTCGAGGCCCAGCGAAACCTGCTGACCGACGCCTTCGTCTCACTCAACATCAGCCGGTCGGGAGACGGCGAGGACGATGACGAGTTGCTGTCGTGCGAGGACGCACTGGGCCTGCTCGGCCAGGGGGCCAGCCGAATGCTGATTCGTGGAGCGGCGGGCGGAGGAAAGTCGACGCTCATGAGATGGACTGCGATTCAGGCCGCGCGTGGTCTCACTGAGTTCCCGAGAATCGGCCAGCAACAGGCTCTTTCACTCCTGCGTAACCCTGGGATAGTTGATTCCGAAACTCCACGATCCGACGAGTCCATTGTTGAGGGTGGCACCGAGCTGCTACTCAACGCTTCTGATCGGGCAATGTCAAATCATGACCAGGGATCCCCTCAATTTCAGTGGCTTCGCCGCATCCCGTTCTTCATCCCGCTTCGCGACTTCCAGGACGGACAGCTTCCAGACCTGGCGGAACTACCGAAGCTGATCGGTAAAGGTGTCGGGAAGCCTCCGGAAGACTGGGTCGAGAAACTGCTCAAGGCCGGGAAGGCTCTGCTGCTGATCGATGGTGTCGATGAGGTGCCGCCTCAGTACCGCGGGAGAATCCGGGACGAGATCACGGCCGTCGTCAACAACTACCACAAGGACAATCTGCTGGTCCTCACGACGCGGCCGGAGGCGGTGCCTCCGGACTGGTTGAAGTCGCTCGACTTTATCGAGGCTCGGGTCGCCTCAATGCCCAAATCCGATGTGGCAAAGTTTATTCGGCAGTGGCATCGCGCGGTCGGCAAGAAACTGGCCAGTAGAGGGCAGCCGGACGACTCGCTGGCGGAGACCGCTGAGAAGCTGATCGATGAGCTGGACGGAAACGAGGCGGTTACGCGGCTGGCGACCAATCCGCTGCTGTGTGCGATGACGTGTGCTCTGTACCGCGACACTCGCGGGAAGCTGCCGGAGAGTGCCGCGGAGCTGTGCGAGTCGCTGTGCCACATGCTGCTGCACAAGCGGGAGCGGGAGAGCGGGCTGGCTCTCGAAAAGTTCCCGGTCGAGTACCGCGACCTGACCTACCAGCACAAGCGGGACATTGTCCAGGACCTGGCCGTGGACCTGTGCACCAAGGGCGTCTCGCAGACATCATTCGAGACGGCCCGGACAATCGTGGCGGCGCGGCTGGAGCGGATTCCGGGCCGCTCGCCAGGCGACGCGTCCATCGTGCTGGAATCCCTGATCCTGCGGAGCGGGATGTTGCGGGAACCGATTCCCGAGCACGTGGACTTTCTCCATAACACGTTCAGTGCCTTCCTGGCGGGGGAGCACTTCGCGATCCAGCAGGATGCCGACTTTCTGCTGAGCGTCCGGCTCTTCCGACCGCACACGTATGAGCCGGATGCCGCGTTCCTGCCGATCGCCCTGTTCGCGGCGGCGACCGGTGACTTTGCCGGGCCGCTGATCCAGCGGATGCTGGCGGGCGTCCCGGTCAACCGCAGGCAGACGCGGCGGAAGAACGACCAGCAGCGGGCGCGCGAGCTGATGGCGCTGCGCTGCCAGGCCGTGGCCCATTACCTGGACCCGAAACTGGAACGGCGGCTGAAGACACTCCGTGAGCGATTGCTACCACCGCGGAATGTGAGCGAGGGCGAAGCGGTGGCCGAACTGGGTGCGCTGGCCGTGCCGCATCTGAGATACAAATCAAAGATGAAGGCGTCGCCAGCCGCTGGCTGCATCCGTGCCCTCCGGACCATCGGAACGCGCGACGCACTCGTGGCCTTGGAATCGTTCCTGCGTGAGAAAGAATCACGCATCAGCGTCCTCAGTGAACTCGTCGCCGCCGTCGACCCGCTTCGCCTCCCGCGGGTCAGGAACCGTGTTGAGCAGGGGGCGTACCTGCCCGACTGGGTCCGCCCGCGTATCACCCACCTCGATGCTCTGGCGGGATTGAGCAGCCTGCAGACGCTCAACCTCAGCCGGTGCGAGAGTCTGACGGATGTGTCGAGTCTCGCCGGCTTGAGCGGACTGCAGACGCTCAACCTCCACAACTGCAGGAGTCTGACGGATGTGTCGAGTCTCGCCGGCTTGAGCGGACTCCAGACGCTCGACCTCCGCGGGTGCGGGAGTCTGACGGATGTGTCGAGTCTCGCCGGCTTGAGCGGACTCCAGACGCTCCACATCATTGGTACAGCGATTGATGAACGGACGCGGGCTATGCTGGTGGAACGCGGTGTCACGATTCGTGGGTGACGGCGATTTCCGGCCCGAGGATGTCGCGCGCATCCGACCGCGCACCGGGAGGGCGAGGCTCCCGCCGAGCCGCACGCGCAACTTTTGAAGTTGCGCACTTCAGCCCCCTCTCCCCCGCGAATGCGGCAGAACCAGCGTTCTCACGCAGATTCGACGC
>ERZ891418.107-NODE-107-length-29313-cov-7.171782_pt1 | contig 29313 bp, 22 predicted proteins | sample MGYA00521236_ERZ891418 | MGnify/ENA primary metagenome ERZ891418 (study PRJEB32303, sample SAMEA104408696) | aquatic metagenome | biome: Brackish water; feature: Chemocline; material: water | place: Baltic Sea | collected 2014-10-18T10:34:00 | depth 100 m ... | reverse complement strand
GCTGCCGGGACCCGCTGACATGCCCAGTGCCATTGCGCGGCGAGCTGCCTCGGCGTTGTCGACCGAAGCCGGCGCGGGAGCGGAATTGGGAGTGGTTCCTGAGTTCGACCTGTTCGGAGCCCCCGTCTGCGGGTTCCACATCGGACCCGCGCCGCCTTGTGGATTCCAGTTTCCCTGCGAGTTTCGAGGATCGGCATACTCAGATTGAGTTCGCATCGCCTGAGTTCCTGCCCGCTGGTTGACCTGTCCGAAGTCAGCAGGCGGAGAAAGCACTTCGACCTGAGGGTGATTCGGGGCAGAATTCAACTCACGCTGACTCGAAGCTCCACCGAACGTCGCTCCACCGAACGTCGCTCCACCAAACGGTACTGTGCGGCCGTCCTGGTATTGCCCTTGAGGCTGTCCCTGAAACTGCTGCGACTGGAATTGCTGAGGTTGAAACTGCTGCGGCTGGAATTGCTGTCCCTGGAATTGCTGTCCCTGGAATTGCTGTCCCTGAGACTGCTGCGGTTGGAACTGCTGGGGCTGAGACTGCTGGAATTGCTGCGGCTGGAATTGCTGCGGCTGGAATTGCTGGGGTTGATACTGAGGTTCATTGACCATCTGAGATTGCCCGCCTTCGCGTGCCCGAAGCTGAGCTTCCGCTTCCAGTCTCATTCGGTACCGCTGCATCTGCTCGGACTGGTCCCAGTCCGGAGGCCCCTGCTGTGGTGGTGTCGGCTGATACTGGTTCGGCTCGCGAGTTGGAATGGACGAGCGGCTTTGGAGCTCGGCCAGACGCTGGCTGTATTCTTCCTCAAGAGCCTTCATCGCGAACTGCATTTCTCCGTCAGAGGATCCCTGGTTCATCAACCGACCACGAGAATCAAATTCCTGGAACGAAGTCCCGGTCACGTCCCGAGCCTGCCCTCGCGAGTCACGTACCCACTCAGCCATTTCGCGTTTCCACTGGTCGTAGCCGGACTGCTCCTTCGCCTGACGAAGCTGCCCGGCGAGTTCTCTCGCCGCAGGTGTCGCATCCGGCGGCAGGTCGTCCCGCGGATCCAGCTTCCGATTGCGCCGCGGAGGCCGGTTGGTGACCAGTTCGCGGAGCGTCGACTGAGCCTGCTCTTCGGTACCAACCTGCCGCAGCCAGGCAAGAGCCGTTGCGTTGTCGCCCTGGTAGGCGGCCAGCGCGGCCAGGTTGCGACGGGCCATGACGTGGTCGGGTTTCGCGGTGACAGCTCGCCGCAGATACGTGTTGGCATACCCGAACTCACCCTGCAGCAGATACGAGTAGCCCATGTCGCTCAGCAGATTGGGATCGCCCGGACTCGCGCTGAGCGCGGCCAGGTAGTGCCCTTCGGCATACTCATAATTCTGTGACTGGTCGCCAATCCGGGCCAGCATGTGGTGAGCGTGGAAGTTGGTCGGGTCGGCGTCGAGAGCTTGTTCGAAATACAGTTTCGCGTCTGGAAGCCTTCCTCCAGACAGTTCCTGATTACCCTGGGAGAGCAGCTGGAAGACCCGTTGCTGCCGGTTCGACGCCGCATCGACTTCGCCAGAGACCTGCTGAATGGCGTTCTCTCGCGTTCGACTGCGATTGGCCGGCCGCTGATCGGTGGACGAGTCCGCGACGCCGCGTCGCCAGGGAAAACCGACGCCGTTGCTGAAGAGTGGATACTGGCACCCCGAAAGAACAAGGCACACGCTGGCGAGAAGCCAGAAGCAAAGCTGAGGCATGTCAACCATCCGTGGTTGAGGAGTGAGTCCGATCGGACCGGATTGAGACAGACGTCTCATTGGGAAGGGGGCGGAAATCTACAGCGGGGGTTTAGACGGTGTCGAGACGAATCTGACCTGACTGCAAATTTGATTTCAGGCATCCGAAGTCGAGTCACGAAACGGCGCGTCGTTTTTGATTCAGATCCCCGGGCTGCTGAATAATTCGGAATAATTCGACAGAGAAACGAGACGGAGAAAACCAAACCGCAGGCGGATGCCCGGTCGAGCTGTCCGGCGACGGCCCACTCACAAGGAGTCCGCCCGTTTTGTGCTGGGCGACCCGTTTTGTGCTGGGCGAAGAGACTCCCGACCAGGACGCTGAATCACCCGCTCGGTTGTGAGTCGACACGCGGACTCGATACTTTCTGCAGTCTTTCGGGCGTTGCCAGTCGCTCAGATTTGCGTCGCGGCGCCGAAGACTCACTTAGAGGAACTCCTTAGGCACTGCCCTCCCGTCGACTCCCTCCAAATACCCCTCTTCAGGCCCACCCACTATGAGCAGCGAACCCGCGAGGGACGATCTCAAAGCCGTCGAAGACTGCGCCGCGACTTTCAAAAAAATCAACGACGAACTTTCCAAAGTCATCGTTGGCCAGCAGGAAGTCATCGAGCAGGTGCTCGTCGCGATGCTCGCACGCGGCCACGCTCTGCTGGAAGGTGTGCCCGGACTGGCGAAAACGCTGCTGATCAGCTCGCTGGCTGAGGCGATGCACATGAGCTTCAAGCGGATTCAGTTCACGCCGGACCTCATGCCGAGCGATATCACCGGCACCGAGATCATTCAGGAAGACCCCGAGACAAATCAGCGGGCCTACAAGTTTCTGGCTGGTCCGCTGTTTGCCAACATGGTCCTCGCCGACGAAATCAACCGGACGCCTCCGAAAACCCAGGCCGCCATGCTGGAGGCGATGCAGGAACGGCACATCAGTGCCGGCGGCACGATGCACAATCTGCCCGACCCGTTCTTCGTCCTCGCCACGCAGAACCCGCTCGAACAGGAAGGGACGTACCCACTGCCGGAAGCTCAGCTGGACCGCTTTCTCCTTTACATCAAGGTCGACTACCCGACTGGTGCCGAGGAATGGGAAGTCGCTCGCCGGGTCACGTCCGGCCAGATGGGGAAGATCGGTCAGGTCATCACGGCTGACGAGATCATCGGCTTCCAGAAACTCGTCACGCAGGTTCCTGTGAGCGACCAGGTGCTGGGCTATGCCTGGGCTCTCGTCCGAGCCAGCCGGCCCGGAACTCCCGAGTCGCCTGAAGTCGTCAACAAGTGGGCGAGCTGGGGAGCTGGACCGCGCGGTGTGCTCACCCTGATCAGCTGTGCAAAAGCGAGAGCCATCCTGCACGGCCGGTACCACGCGACGACCGGAGACGTCCAGGCTGTGGCCCGACCGGCACTGCGGCATCGGCTCGCCGTGAACTACGCCGCCCAGGCCGCGGAAATCAACAGCGAGAAACTCATCGAGATGCTGATGGAAAAAGTCCCGGCTGATCGGCAATACGAAAAACCCGCCGCCTGACCGCGCTCCGGGAGGGCGATGCCAGTGCTGTCAACTACCTGTCGTAGGCGGATTTCTCCGAAATCCGCAGTGATGACGGGCCGCAACCTCTCGTCAGGCGCAAGTCAAATCAACCGTTGATCGCGCGAGGTCACGATCCCTGGCCGTTAGACATGCGGATTTCGGAGAAATCCGCCTACATTCCTGTTTACAGCGGTGGCTTCGCCCTCCCGATTCTTTGCGACGTGGGGCTGGTCCAAGGAATCTGCCATGACTGACTTCCATGCCGTTGGAATTCCCACCAGCTTCCTCGAAGAAACCGCGGTCGCTCCCGCCACCGGAGTCGCGTTTACCGAAGGCCCCGCGGCGGCGGCGGACGGCAACGTCTACTTCAGCGACATCGCCAACAACCGGATCATGCGATTCGACTCGAAGACGGGCCGACTTTCCGTCTGGCGAGCCCCGAGTGGCCGGGCCAACGGGCTCCTGTTCGATCCGGAAGGCCGACTGCTCGCGTGCGAGGGAAACGAGTTCGGGGAAAACGACGGCCACCGGCGGATCACTCGAACATGTATGCAGACGGGCCGAGTCGAAGTCCTCACCGATCGCTTTGAGGGAAAACGGTACAACGCCCCGAACGATATCGCCGCGTGCTCGAACGGGCAGATCTTTTTTACCGATCCCTGCTACGGCGACCGGTCGTGGATGGAGCTCGACACGGACTCCGTCTACCGAATCGACACCGATGGGGCGGTGACCTGCGCGATCACTCAGCCGGAGATTCAACGACCAAACGGCATCGCCCTCTCGCCGGATGAGAAGACGCTGTACCTGGTCGACAGTTGCCCGGTCGTGGGTGGCAACCGAAAGATCTGGGCCTTCGACCTGACCGCCGACGGCAGCCTGTCCAACCAGCGAGTCGTGATCGACTTCGCCCCCGGCCGTGGCGGAGACGGCATGGCCGTCGACCAGCAGGGCAACCTGTGGATCGCTGCCGGAATCACTCGCCCGCGCGGGCCTCACGAATCCGGCGATGTCCCGCCGGGTATCTGGATCGTCACTCCCGAGGGTGAGGTCAAAGGCCGTATCCCGATCCCCGAAGACGTGCTCACCAATGTGACCTTCGGCGGAGACGACCTGAAAACGCTCTACATCGCCGCCGGGAAAACGCTGTTTTCGATTCGAGTGTCCGTGCCGGGATTCGTCGTGCACCGCAGATCGCCCCGCTGAAGGCAACCCGAAGAGCGTGAGTTACTTAAGGATGACGCCCAGGCAGGATTCACGATGGCAGATCTCACCGCCGCACAGTCATTCACGAAAGAGTGTGCCGGGCTCGGCTGCGGAGCGATCCTCGCCGACCCGCCGTGGCAGTTCACCAACCGCACCGGCAAGGTCGCGCCCGAGCATCGGCGTCTCGCCCGCTACGAAACACTCTCCCTCGCCGACATTAAAGAGATCCCCGTCTCGACCGCCGCAGCGGCTGCGAGTCATCTTTACCTGTGGGTGCCCAACGCGCTGCTCGCCGAGGGACTGGCCGTGATGGATGCCTGGGGATTTCAGTACAAGTCAAACATTGTCTGGCACAAAGTCCGCAAAGACGGCGGACCGGACGGTCGTGGCGTTGGCTTCTACTTTCGCAACACGACGGAACTTGTTCTGTTCGGCATTCGCGGAAAACTTCGAACGCTCGCCCCAGGCCGCCGCCAGGTGAACATCATCCGCACGCAGAAGCGCGAGCACTCGCGCAAGCCGGACGAACTTTACAGCATCATTGAAGAGTGCAGTCCCGGCCCGTTTCTGGAACTCTTCGCGAGAGGCACTCGTCCCGACTGGCATCAGTGGGGCAACCAGGTGGAAGACTACGATCCCGACTGGCCAACCTATTCCAACCACAGCCAGGCGACGGGCAAATAGACGATGTCAGGTTGCCAGCAGGCAACGGACTCCGTCGACCTCAACGAGAGTAAACCTGAAGATCGTTAAAGCGGTGGCCGCGGCGACTACGCGATGATCTCGTCAATCGGATGTCCGTAGTCTATTTCCAGTCGCTTGCGGCCTGGGACCTCAAGCCGGCGCGGTTCCAGTCCCAGCTGCTTCATCACGGTGGCGTGGATATCCGTCACGTAGTGACGATTCTCGACGGCGTGAAAACCCAGTTCATCCGTGGCACCGTGAACGGTACCGCCTTTGATTCCTCCCCCGGCCATCCACACGGAAAAGCCAAAGTTGTGGTGACCTCGACCATTGGAACCCTGCCCGCCGGGAGTACGGCCGAATTCGGAACCCCACACCACCAGCGTCTCGTCGAGCAGACCTCGCTGCTTGAGATCTTTCAAGAGGCCCGCGATGGGCTGATCGATCTGCTGGCAATTGCTGGCATGATTTGTCTGAAGATTGCTGTGAGCATCCCAGGCTCCTGCTCCGCCACCGCCGTGGTAGATCTGAACGAACCGCACGCCGCGTTCGACCAGACGTCGAGCTGTCAGGCAGAGCTGGCCGAACGACTGAGTCGGACTGCCGGTCGTCCCGTAAAGCCGGTGGGTCGCGGCAGTCTCCTGCGTGGAATCAACGACATTCGGAACGGCCGTCTGCATCCGGAACGCGAGTTCGTACGACTTGATTCGAGCCGCAAGTTGCGGATCGTCGGGGTACTCCGCTGCCGTCAGCCGGTTCAATCGGCCGAGAAGCTGCTGCGCTTTCAATCGCTCCGCCGAACCCGCACCGCTGGCGGGAATCGCGAACGGCAGCGGGTTCTTCGGATCGACGGACAGAGTGACTCCGTCATGTTCGGGCCCGAGATAATCCGCGCCTTCCGTCCCCTTGCCGCCGCAGCAGTCGCCGATCTTATTCCCCATCACGATGAACTGCGGAAGACTGTCATTCAAAGAGCCCAGTCCGTAGTGAACCCAGGCCCCGATCGTTGGGAAGAAGCCGTCAAACCGGTTTCGGCCGGTGTGAAACTGAAGTTGAGCGTCGTGGTTGCTGGCGGTGGTCCACATTGACCGTACGATCGCCATATCGTCGACACACTCCGAAAGATGAGGCAGCCAGTCGCTGACTTCGATGCCGCTCTCCCCGCGTTTTCGATAGCCGACCTGCAGCGGATACAGTTTGTCGTAAATCTTCCCGTTGGCATCGCCCTTCACCAGTTCGATCCGGTTCTTGATGTACGGCGATTCGAGCACGCTGGCGAACGGTGTTTCGGGAATCGTCTTGCCGCCGTGCTTCGTCAGTTCGGGTTTCGGATCGAACGTCTCCACCTGGCTGACGCCTCCGGCCATAAACAGCCAGATCACGCTCTTCGCCTTCGGCGCGAAATGCGCGAGCCCGTCCGGAGGAGCCCATTCCGCTCCCGGTGCGGAGACCCCGTCCCGCTGAAGCATCGCTCCCAGAGCGAGCGACGCGAACCCGGTGCCAAGGTCCGACAGAAAACGCCGCCGAGGTTGCATAGTGCGATGGCTCATAAAATTTCCTCTATCAGTTTTTCTTTGATCGTGTTTCTCGACGCGACGCTCAATTATCGAATCGTGACAAAATCGTTGTGGTTGAGCAGGACCAGAGCCAGCTGGCGACGGACTTCCTCGCTGCCAGCGAACTCACTGAGAAACTGCACGCATTCGTCCCGCTCTGTCGCCGACGGCTCGCGACACAGCACGTGCTCGAACACCGCGTCGACATAATCGCCGCCCGTCCGGGATGCGTATGCCAGGGCGATTTGTCCTGCCTGCCCGGCCGCGATCTGGCTGTTGAACATGGCCAGAGCCTGCTGCGGCGCGACCGTCGATTTCCGCTGGTAACACTCGTTGACCTTCGCTCCATCGAACAAACTGAGAAACGTCATTTGCCGTTCCTTGTCCTGCTGGAAATACAGACTGCGACGCAGCACGGTCTGCCCCTGAGTGTGTTCGATCGGGGCTCCCCCCATCGTCAGATCGAGGCTTCCTCCCAACGACAGCACGCTGTCCCGCACGACTTCCGCTTCCATCCGACGGGCGTTCATTCTCCAGAGTAAATGATTGTCGGGATCCAGAGACCGCGTCGCGGCCGAAGCTTCGGCGGGCGACGAACTCAGCCGGTACATGCCTGACAGAAGAATCATTTTGTGAAGCTGCTTCAGGCTCCACTTTTCCTCCATGAAACGCACCGCCAGCCAGTCGAGCAGCGCCGCGTGGCGAGGCTGTTCCGATCGCAGGCCGAAATCAAAAGTCCGTTCCAGAAGCGGCGCGTCGAAGTGCCGCAGCCAGACGTGGTTCACGAGAACGCGGGCGGCCAGCGGGTTCTTCCGGTCTGTGATCCAGCGTGCAAATGCCAGCCGACGCCCGGAACTCGTGTTCGGATACTGCGGACCGAGCGGCGCGTACTCGCGCGAGTCGCTGCCGAGCTGTCCGCTTGCCGCCTCAAGTTTCTTCGACTGAACGGCGAGCAGTTTTTCAGCGGCTTTGAGTTCGCTGTCCGCCTTCGCCCGCGCTGCCTCGGCAGCGCTCTGGCACTTCTGCTGAGCCTGCTCGATGCTCAGACGGCTCTGCGCCACCTGCTCCTCAAGCTGGTCAACGGCGAGTTGCCGACTCGCGCGCCCGGCGGCCGCGGCAAGCTCTTCGGTATTCCCTTCCGCCAGTCCGTAGCGAACGACTTCGGCCGTCGTCCTTGCTTCCAGCGCGACGGCTTCCGAGCCAGCGGCGCGGCGATGTGCCTCTGCCGATTTCTCCGCGGCGACTGACACCCGCAAAGCCAGCTCCAGATCGTTCTTTGTCAGTGGTGTCTGCGGAATCGTCGGCCCTCCCGCGGCATCCTTCAACTGCGTTTCCGGTGGCAAGGTTGAGACGACCAGCTGATCAAACTCCGCCGTTGCCGAAAACGTCCAGACTGAGATACGGCCCGGCTGGCGGCTCGGCAGCCTGTACGCCACTTTCAGTTCACCATCGATCAACACATTCAGCAACTGGTCTTTGACGGCCAGTTCGAGCACGTAGTCCTGTCCGACTTTCACCGGGTGAGCTGCCATCCCGGCGGCTGGATACTGCCACTGCCCGTCACTTCCCTGACTGGTGAACTGCACTTTCGGCCCGGACACTGACAGGTAAACCGCATTCATCGCCTGCCCATCGACGTCGAAACCGAGGCCGACGGAGCGGTATTGATCGCCGCCGGTAATCTTCAACCGTAGCGTTGCCCGGAAGTCTCGCGGGTGATTCTTTGTGGAGACCAGGCGGTGCTGTTTCGTCTCGCCGAGTGACTGCACGATGCGTCCGTCACTGGCCGCCCACTCGCCACTCTCCGCCTTCCAGCGTTCAAGGCTGAGCTCCGAAAACTCGTCGCTCAGGACGGGAGTCTCTGCTGGGGAATTCGCTGGTTCCGTTTTGGGGCGAGTATCCGGCTTGGAACTGGAGTCGTCGAACGCGGCAAGTTTCCGGCGCGACGCCTCAACGTTCGCGCCGGCCGACTTGAGTGCGGTCTCGGCCGCGGCAATCTTCGACTGCGCTGCCGAGAGAGCCGCAAGCCGATTTTCTTCGAGGAGCGCCGGATACCAGGCAGTCACCGGCAGCGGAACGGGCTCGATCGACAACTCGCCGAACAGTTCAGGCAGGCCCGCGGTGAGCGGACTCTTTTCGTCCGGCCGATCCTCATTGCCCAGAATGAAGAGAAATGTTTTTCGATCCAGATGCGCATCGTAGGTTCGAACGAGCTGCGCAGAATTCGTCGTCGCGGTCGCCAGCGGATCGTCGCGAAGGTCGTGCGTCTCAAAAATCGCCCGCATCCGATAGTAGCCCGTCTGCTCGAACGGGTCGTATTTGTGATCGTGGCAACGGGCACAGTTGATCGTGAGGCCGAGGAACGCTTTGGAAGAATGCTCAACGATATTGTCGAGCCACACGTTTCGGTTGAACTTGTACCAGTTCCGCGCGAGGAACCCCGTCGCCCGCAGCGAAGCCTCATCGTCCGGCGCCACTTCGTCGGCAGCGAGCATCTCGACAATCATTCGGTCGTAGCCCTTGTCCTCGTTCAGCGACTCGACAATCCAGTCCCGCCACCGCCAGATGTGCTCGCGACCGTCGCGGATTTCTTTCCCGTAGCCGGACGGATCGCTGTACCGCCAGATGTCCATGAAGTGCCGGGCCCAGCGTTCGCCGTACCGTGGACTGTCGAGCAACCGGTCGACGGCGTTTTCAAAAGCTGCCGACGATTTGTCTTCAAGGAACGCCTTTCGTTCTTCCGGTGTCGGTGGCAGGCCGGTCAGCGCGAGAGAGGCTCGCCGCAGCAGCATTGACCGGGAAGTTTCTCCGACGGCGGTGATTCCGAGACGCTTGTGCTCGTCCGCGAGGAACCGGTCAATGTCGTTTCGAATCCACGTTGCAGAAACGTCCGGCACCTCCGACTTGACCGGGGGAAGGAACGACCAGTGCCGCGAAGGGGCTTCGGGAATCGCCTCGTCGGGAGCCACGGCCCCGCTCGCGATCCAGGCCGCAAGCCGGGCGGCCTCCGCCCTGGTCAGTCGCGTGCCGGAATCCGACGGCGGCATCCGATTGTCGTCGTCCGCGGTCACTCGCTGCAGCAGGAGACTCTTCGCGGCAGAGCGTTCCACGAAGACCGGCCCGTTGTCTCCCCCCTTTTTGATCAGGCTCGCCGCATCCAGCCTGAGCCCGCCTTCCTGTTTGCGGGAACTGTGGCACGAAAAACACTTATCCCGCAGCAGCGGCTTGATATCCGACACGTAGTCGACGGCACCTGTTTCTTTGGACGCCAACTCATCAGCCAGCGACGACCGCTCAGGCAACGCCCCCATACTGAAGTGCAGGATGAGGCTGCAAAGTGGGAGATATTTCGCGGGGTTCATGACAGACCCTTCATTTCAAAGACAAAGCAACCGGCATTGTATTGCAGAGCCGCTCTCCTCACAGCCTGTTTAAAAAGTGGCCATAGAGGCGGTGGGCTTTAATCGGGAAGTGATCTCGGACTCGTTCCCAAAGCGGCATCGCCGCAACCAAGCGAACGGCGTGCAGGCCTGACGACTGACGGATCTCAGGTCACGAATGGAGCGGGACGAGCCGCGCCGCTGGACATCAGCGGCGTGAGGAAACGTCGGTCGCGATTTGCCGAAGGATCCACGCCGCCGACTGCTCCGGAGCCCCGGCCGGCGTTGTGTGGCCGCGGGGTTCCGCCACAACGTGCAGATCGACACGACTGGGAAGCTTCTTTGCGAGCGCGGCCTTCGTGGTGAGACGGGCGAGGTCAATCGCGTGGTCGGTCCCGACTCGTTCATCCTGGTCTCCGATGATGATCCAGACCGCTCGGCCAGCCAGCTTTTCGGCCTGTCTGTTTAACGCGAGCGACAGCGCCAGCGCGTTCTTTGCGGCTCCGTGAAACTCCCGCAGCGCGGCCAGTTCCGTGACAGGAGCGAACGCGGCGACACACTTCACTCGCGCATCGTGAGCCGCAAAATGCAGTGCCAGATACCCGCCGCGAGAGGTTCCACACGCGGCGACTTTTACGGCGTCCGTGTGGCCGGCGGAAATCAAATGATCGAGAACTCTGGCAAACCGCTTGTTCGAGTCCGCTACAAAGTCGTCGCCCTGTTCGCAGCGATACCGCCATCCAGCCAGGCCTGCGGGTTCTCCGTCCCGGTGCTCCCTGCCATGACACGGCAGATCGATCGAGACGAGTAAATAGCCCTCGGCACTGAGTGCGTTGCCGCATTGCCGAAAGTAGGCATCGCCGAGAGTTTCACTCATCGTGCTGGCAAGAACAAAAAGCGTCGGCGTCGGTTTGGTTGGGAGGGGTCCCCAGCTGCCGAACGTCTCGCCCGTCGCGGTTTGATGCGTCTCGACTTTGCGTTGAACGTCTGCGGCTTGTGACGTCACTTCGAACGTGAAGCCTGCGACGGCCATGACGAGAACAACTCCGGTGGCCCGGAGCCGGCTGATCGACATTCTGTTTTGCATGAAGAGGACGCCTGGTGGATGGGATCTGAAACGACTTGAGCAACGATGAGCTGCGGCTGAAAAGCCAGTGCCCAGAGGCGTCTCCGTAAAGTGCGGATCTGTTCTGAGTCAACGCCACGGAGCTCGGGTGTTTTGAAGTTGCACACTCGGCCCCCTCTCCCCCAAAACATCGGCGATTGAAGCGGATTCCACAAAGTCAATCGAACGCGCCGGTGTTTCGGGGGAGAGGGAGCTTCAAACTGTGCAACTTCAAAACTCGCGCGTGAGGAAGGAGTATGAATCGAGTTTCTGGATCCCGCCACCCGGTGCCCGTCGCTCATCGCGATCCCGCCTGAACCATTCGCCCGACCTGCCAGTCGCGGCGAGGTCGTGCCTCGCCCTCGCATGAGATATCGTCAGTCCTGGTAAAACTCGCCCCGGCCAGACCGCAATCAGAAAACACTATGAGGTGCGACATGTCGGAATCCAGCAGCAACTCGGCCGATCTCAAGCCGACCACTGAGGACGCCGTTTCGCGGCGCGGCGTGATGGGGATCCTCGCGGGGCTCGGAGTCGGCTCGACTGTGCTGCATCGAGCTCTCGCGGCGGCGGTCGATGAAAAAGGCACGATCACTCCCGAGATGATTCAACAGGCGGAATGGATCGCCGGACTCGAACTGACCGACGAGGAACGTGACGAAACCTCGCGGGCAATTCGAAGTTCGCTCAGCAAGTTTGAAGCACTGCGGGAAGTCGAAGTCGGATACGACGTGCCGCCGGCGATTTCGTTTGTGACGACTGCGGGCCGAGCGTCGAACGGACCGGTCCAGCGAAACCAGGCGAGGCCTCTTGAGTCTGCCGCGCCGAAGAGGCCTGGCGACGATGAGACGCTCGCGTTTCTCCCCGTGACCGAATTGTCCGCGCTGCTGCGGTCCAGGCAGGTGACGTCTGAGGAACTGACGCGGCTCTATCTTGCCCGTCTGAAAACGTACAACCCCCTGCTGAACTGCGTTGTGACGCTCACTGAAGAAGTCGCACTGGAACAGGCACAGCGGGCTGATCGAGAGATCGCCGCCGGCCGCTACCGCGGCCCGCTGCACGGTGTGCCGTGGGGAGCGAAGGATCTGATTGCGTGGCCGGGTTACCCGACGACCTGGGGAGCTCCGCATTTCAAGGAGCAGGTCATCGACGAAAAGGCGACGGTCGCGCGGCGGCTCGAAGAGGCCGGCGCAGTGCTTGTCGCGAAACTGTCGCTGGGAGCCCTGGCGATGGGCGATCAATGGTTCAACGGGCGAACGAACAATCCCTGGGATCCGCGGCAGGGTTCGAGCGGCTCGTCGGCGGGTTCCGCTTCGGCGACGGCGGCCGGCCTGGTCGGCTTTGCCATCGGCAGCGAGACGCTGGGCAGCATCGTCTCGCCCTGTCGCCGTTGCGGAACGAGCGGACTGCGACCAACGTTCGGGCGAGTCAGTCGTCACGGCTGCATGGCTCTTTCCTGGACGATGGACAAGATCGGACCGATCGCCCGCAGTGTCGAGGACTGCGCGCTGATCCTCGACGCAATTCACGGTTCCGACGGCCACGACCCGACCGTCGTCGACCAGCCGTTTCAGTGGCCGGCCACTCGCCCTCTGTCTTCGCTGCGAGTCGGCTTCACGAAAACGGGCGAGCCCGAAGACAAATGCAGCGATCTGAAGCTGCTTCGCGAACTGGGCGTGACACTCGTCCCGATTGAACTTCCGGAGAGTCTTCCTGCCTCAGCCGTGTCGATGATGCTTGGCACAGAGGCGGCCACGGTGTTTGACGAACTGACCCGAGGGCACATCACGGAAGGCCTGAACTCGTGGCCCTCGACCTTCCGGCGCGGCCAGTTCGTGCCGGCCGTCGAATATCTTCGAGCCAGCCGCGTCCGGACGCTCCTGATGCGGAAAATGGACGACGTCATGCGCGACGTTGACCTGTACGTCGGCGGAGACGACCTGACCATCACCAACCTGACTGGTCATCCGACGGTCGTTTTCCCCGACGGCTTTGTCGAACGCGACGGGCGAAAGGTTCCGTATTCCGTCACGATGACCGGTCAACTGTTTGGCGAGTCGGAACTGCTCGCCGTAGCAAACGTTTTTCAGACCGCTCGCGGAGCGAACCTCGAACGTCCGCCGATTGGCGAGTTTCTGAAGGCACTCACCGAAGAAGAAAAGAAGCAGCCGGAGACGGACAAGTAGTCCGTGCGATCCTGCGTGATGTGCAACCTGCCTGGCGGAGGTCGCAGTGCTCAGATGGCGTCCTCTGACAGCCGCTTGATCAGGATCGTCGCGTACGATCCGCGTGGCAGTTCGAACTGCAGCCGCAGCTTCTGCTTGCCGGGGAACAGGTCATCAGTCGCTGCTTCCGTCTGAAGTCCGCCGGGCATGATGAGGGTCTTGCGAGTGCTCTTTGAGAAGAAACTGTCTCGTGGAAACTTGACGCGGAGTTCGCGAAGTTCCATGTCTTCTGCTCTGAGGACGTCGCCAAGCAGCGCGGCAGTTGGCTCGTCGATCTCCTTCTGCCTGGCCGATGGCAGCATGAGTGACGCTTCAAATGCCGAATCGTCATGGCCGACCGTCGAGCGGGCGAAACAGCAGCGACCGCTTTTCAGATCAAAGTCGATCCGCTCGTCCGGTGCGATCCGTTTGTCCTGCCAGGCCGTCAGCAGCCGATTCCACAGAGCGCTTTGAAATGCCGACAGGTAGAGACCACGCAGATCGACACTGATGCACGCGAAAGCCCGTTTGAAGTCGATCGGCAACCCGGCGGCTTCTTTGTCGGCGAGGAAGGTGACGACGCTTCGCCGGTGCGATTTGTCGAGAGCCGCCTTGCACGTGACCCACTCGCCCCAGTGATCGGCGAGGAGCTTTTTCTGTTTCTTTTCCTGCGATCGATCGTCGGCATTCAAATCGGCCAGAGCCAGCCACAAGGCACGCTCGTAGTTGCCCAGGCACCAGGCTTTGCCAATCCACTCGCCCGTGAAACCCAGCGAACCGAATCGCTGATTGTCGAAGTAATTTGGCAGGCCGGTTTCACGCACGACCCCGACTGCCTGCTGTGCGTGCGCGACCTCGGTTTCTGTCATGTCGCGCATCGTCAGTTCGAACTGGTTGGATCGAATCTGGCTGGACTGAAACGGCTTTGCGGTCTGACCGAGATACCTCAGGTCGAGCGACTGTTGCTCCAGATTCTTCTTCGGCCCGTGATGAATCGTGACGTGCTGAGTCGTGACCGCGTGCCGGTCTTTGAGCCCGCCGTAGCTGATCCGCTTTCGAGGAATCCGCCAGCGATCGATGATCGAGCCGACGGCTTCCGGCGTCCCGATCGACCTCTTCGTCAGTCGATAAAGCGCGTGCGGACCCTGGCCGATCTGGACGTCGGTCTGTTCGTCAACCTGAAAGTCTTCCGGAATGCGACGCAGCTTCACGCGGGAACCTTTTCAATATGGACACAGGGACTGCTTCGTAACGCAGCCGCGGTGAGTTCTCAATTGCCGGCAGCGTGAAATCGCGGATTGAACATCGACTTTACGAAACTGGTTCGCAGAGTCGATCAATTCCGCCAGCACGGAATCCTGTCGGTGTGTCAGCCGAGCCAGCCCGCCTCGTCGATACCCGACGCGTGAGTTTTGAGGTCATGAGCAAGGCAGCCGGAGCGGCGCTGCGCTTGATCCGGCCCACTGATGAACCTGCCAGATTCCGGTTCACATTACGGCAGATCCGGAGCGAGGGTCTTCTGGTGTCGCTCGACGTTCCACCAGCGAAGCCAGCGGGTTTCGTCGTAGCCGAAGTCCTGCTTGGTCAGCTTGCGCAGGGCGGCGAGTGATTCCTGGTTCTCATGTGACAGCTGAAACGGGACGACCTTTGTTGCTCCGCCAACGCTACCTGGGTACGGGATGATGTCGACTCGCTCGTACCGGCCGGTTCGAAGTCCGATCGCGATTTCCGTGGGGAGGCCGAATCGGTCGCCCGCTCCGCCGAACGAACCGTTGGAACCAAAGCTGTAGCCCTGCACGGGAACACGGATCTTGTAGCCGTGCGTCGTGACGAGCGATCGGATCAGCGCGGGGACGGCCGTCTCATCGCCCTTCCGGCCGAGCGCCGCGGCCGACCGCTTCACGATGACGTTCTCTGTGTCGCGCAGGCCACGAATCAGAATCGACTGGCCGAGCGACGCGTGCTCATCGGGAATCGATTCGAGTGCCTTCTCACGAATTTCCGGAACGCTGTCGCGGATCGCGAGTGTCGTGAGCGACGGCACGCCTTTCTCGCTGCCGATTCGGGCGAGGATATCGACGAAGGCCTGTCGCACGTCGGCGTGCTGGCTCTTGCCGAGAAACTGAATGAGCGCCGGAATCGCGTCCGGTGAAGTCACGTTTCGCAGATTGGCCAGGCCGTCGGCTGCCCGCTCTTTGTGATTGCCCGTCGCCCAGTTGAGCCACAATCGCACCTTGCTGAACCATGCCAGTTCGGATTTTGTCCGCTTTGCGGTCGCCTGGAGTGAATCCAGCTGGTCGGCCGGGACCCACTTGCCATCAAATTTCACGAAGCCTTCGTCGATGCGCCGCTGTTCGTACTCGGCCTTCGTCAGCCACTCGTCGTCGAATTGTGTGTGGCCCAGGCCGTAGTGAGCTCGCTTGTGTTCCGGGTCGAACTTCAGCACCGCTTCCAGATGGACGGCTCGCTGATCGTCGAGTTTTTTTTCCCGACACCACTCGGCGAGTTCCCACTGCGCATCCAGCGTGTTCTCAACTGAGTGCGCTTTGACTTCGTACTCTTCAAACTTGAGCGGCTGCCTGACGATCTCCCGCACGCGAGCCCGGTCGACCGTCACCGATGCTCCGTTGAGCAGCGTGATCTGCACGGAATCTTCGGTCGGCTCGTCGCGAGTGATCGTGCCTCGCAAAGCACCCGACCTCGACAGAAAAATCGCATCGGCGCGGACCGTCCCGGTGGACATGACCAGACAGCCAGGCACGACAACAAACAACGCGATGAATAGTCGAAGAGGCATCGTCAATCCTCCCGTGACGTTTTGCGACTCAGGAATATCTACGCGGAAACGGATTGTCGCTCGCCGCCGCAACGGGATCGTACCCGTTCCGGACGTGGGTTTTGCGGATTCTCTGCGGAATCCAGCAACTTTCGGGAGACTGCCGATTCTGCGGCAAACGGCCCTTTGCGGCGTAATTCCCGGCCGAGGCTTTCCGGCTGGATTCCCGTTCCTTAGAGTTTGCCGCGTACACGTGTTTTGAAACAACCGAATCTGCAGCGAGATGGATGCATCGTCCTCCGCTGCCCGCTTCCGCAGGAGAACCGACATGGCCGTCAAGACGCGAGCGAAAGCCCAGCCCAAATCACAACCGAAGGACGAAGGTTCGAGCCTTCTGAACAACGCACTCGGCCAGATCGAAAAGGCATTCGGTGTCGGCTCGATCATGAAGCTGTCGGATTCCGGCCCGGCATCCATTCAGGGGATCGCGACGGGATCGCTCTCCCTCGACCTGGCCCTGGGCGGGCACGGTCTGCCCCGAGGCCGCATCATCGAGCTGTTCGGCCCGGAGTCCAGCGGCAAGACGACACTCGCCCTGCACGCGATCGCGAGTGCTCAGAAGGACGGCGGCATCGCGGCGTTCATCGATGCCGAACACGCGCTCGATCCCGCCTGGGCCAAAAAGCTCGGCGTGAATCTGGAAGAGCTGCTCGTCAGCCAGCCTTCGTACGGTGAGGAAGCTCTGCAGATCGCGGAGATGCTCATCAAGTCCAGCGCCGTCGACATCATCGTCATCGACTCAGTCGCCGCACTGGTTCCAAAGGCGGAACTCGACGGCGAGATCGGCGACAAGCATGTCGGGCTGCAGGCTCGAATGATGAGCCAGGCGATGCGGAAGCTGACAGGAGCGATCGCAAAGTCGAATACGACTGTCATCTTTATTAATCAGATTCGCGAGAAGATCGGCGTGATGTTCGGCAGCCCGGAAACGACGCCAGGCGGACGGGCGCTGAAGTTCTACAGCTCGTGCCGCATCGACGTTCGCCGGATCGCGACACTCAAAGAAGGCGAGGAACCGGTCGGCATTCGCATGAAGGCCAAGATCGTCAAGAACAAGGTCGCACCGCCGTTCCGCATTGCCGAGTTCGACATGCTCGGCCGCCGTGGCATCAGCCTCGAAGGTGACATCATCGATATGGGCATCGAAGATCGAGTCGTCCAGAAGGCCGGTTCGTGGTTCAGCTACGGCGAAACGCGCCTCGGTCAGGGACGAGACAAAGCGCGACTGCTGCTCGAAGAGAATCCAGAGCTTCTGAATGAAATTCGCGAAAAGATCCTCATCGCCCGCGGCTTCGAATATCTGATTTCGGGGGCACCGACCGAGGAAGCGACGGAAGTCGCCGAAGAGTAAATGAAGTTGAGCTGTCATCTGGAAGCCCGGTCGTTCACCGACCGGGCTTCCTTATTTTGCACGCGGAAAATCGTAGCCCGAAGCGCCACAGGATATTTTCTCTGAAGAGGCAACCCGACGCGTCAGTTTTGAAGTTGCACAGTTCAGCCGCGAAGCGGCGGCAGCAGACGCGTTTGCTGTCGCCGCTTCGCGGCTTGGGCGTTTTTCCTTTGCTTTCTGCGGGCTGACGCCCGCAGCTATGTGCTGCCGTCGCTTCGCGACTAAAAAGTGTGCAACTTCAAAGCGTGTCAGCGAGGGGTGGGTCCCTCGCTGGCCTTTCTGGCGACATCTGTCACTTTTCATACGGCCACCGAAATGACACTCCCAACCGTCTCGCTGAAACCACGTCGAGCTCAGCCGATCCTCAACCGGCATCCGTGGGTGTTCGAAGGGGCGATCGGTCAGGTCTCTGGTGATCCCGCGCCGGGAGCGGAGGTGCTGGTTCAGTCGAAGGACGCTCAGCCGATCGGGCGAGGTCTCTTCAATCCGAACAGCAACATCCGCGTGAGGATGTTCTCGTGGGACAAAGACGAGCCGATTAATGAGGCGCTCTTTGCCGCACGCATCAACGAAGCCGCCACGCTGCGAGAATCGATCGTCGATCCGAAAACGACGTCGGCCTGCCGGGTGTTTTTCAGCGAATCCGACGGGCTGAGCGGGCTCATCGTCGACCGCTACGGTGACTGGCTGCTGGTTCAACTGACGAGCCTCGCGCTGGCCGAGCGGCGCGAGGTGTTGTTCGATCTGCTCGAAAAACGGTTCGCGCCGCGCGGCATCTGGCTTCGCACGGAGAAGGGCATTCGCGAAGCGGAAGGCCTGGAAATCGCCGACGGTCTGGTTCGCGGTGAGGAACCGCCCCGGCCAATTTCAATTTTCGAAAACGGGCTGACGTTTCAGGTCGACGTGACTCAAGGTCAGAAAACCGGCGGATTCCTCGACCAGCGTGAGAATCACTTTGCGGTTTCGAAGCTCGTTCGCGGACACCGGATTCTCGACATGTTCTGCTACGCCGGCGGATTCGGAATCACGGCGGTCGCACTCGGAGAGGCCGCGTCCATCGTCGGCGTCGACTCGTCTGAGCCAGCGCTGGAACTCGCGAGAATCAACGCGGAACTCAATGGAGTTGCGGATCGAACGGAGTTCCTGAAGGCGGACGCGTTTAAGTATCTCGAAGAGGCAAACGCTCGCGGCGAGATGTTTGACACGGTGATCCTTGACCCGCCGAAAATGACGCGACGACGATCGGGACTCGCCGGCGCGATGCGCGGTTACCGCAGCCTCAACGAACTCTCTGTGACGCTGCTTCGCCCGGGAGGCCTGCTGGTTACTTGCAGCTGCTCCGGACTGATCTCGCAGAGCGATATGGAATCGATGCTCGCCACCGTCTCGACATCCACCAACCGGCGGATTCAGATCCTGGAATCACGCGGCCAGGCGGCGGATCATCCGGTCTCTCCCAATTGTCCCGAAAATGCTTATCTGAAATGCTTCGTCTGCCGCGTGACGTAGCGGTGCGGTGCGGCGCGAGCCGCCCGGTCGAATGCGCGGTGAATCGCCGATCGGCCGGACGGATTGCGCCTGGACCGGACGGCTTGCGCCTTTCCGCTACATTTTCGGCGGGTGACGATCCAATTGCGTACTCACTCTCATCGAGGTTGATTCGGAGATTCAGAATGCTGCCGCGGACGCTCGAACCTGAGGTCATGGATACTCGCGAGGAAGCCGTCGATTATGACTCGATGGATCACTCGGGCGTGAATCGCGTGTTCGTCGACGATCTCCTGGCCGCGAGTCAGGCAGCCGGTTTCGAAAAGTCATCGCCGAGTGAGCCACTGCGAATTCTCGATGTCGGAACGGGGACGGCTCAGATACCGATCGAGCTGTGCCGGCGACCGGTCAACTGTGATGTCTGGGCGATCGACCTCGCCGTGGAGATGCTGCTCCTTGCCGAGCAGAACGTCCGCGAGGCGGCGCTCGACGGGCGGATTCTGCTCGAGCAGGAAGACGCGAAGGCGATGAATTATTCCGCCGCCGATTTTGACTGGGTCATCTCAAACAGCATCGTGCATCACATTCCCGAACCAGAATCTTCGCTGTGTGAGATGCTGCGGGTCCTTCGATCCGGCGGCTTCTTTTTCGTCCGGGACCTGCTGCGACCGGAAACGGATGCCGAGGTCGAAACGATTGTGCGGACTTATGCGGGCGGGGAGAACGGGGACCAGCAACAGCTCTTCCGGCAGTCGCTTCATGCGGCACTCACCGTTGACGAAATTCGCGAGCTCATGACATCGCTCGGCTGGAGCGGCGAGTGCGTTTCGCAAAACAGCGACCGACACTGGACGATTGCCGGCGTCAAACCGGAGTGAATAGTGCTCCTTCAGCTTCCGGTCGTTCGTGTCGTGACGGCGTCGCGGTTTTCGAGTTTCGTGGGGTTACTGAGGAACGCAGGCGGTACGCGGTAAGGGTTGTTCGAATTGCGCCAAACCCGGGACCGGCAAGCTCGCCCTGTTACGCAAAGTCACAGGCAAATCGCTGAAGCATTCCGACCAGCAAGGTCGAGAACAGTGTTGTGAGAACTGCCTGTCTCCCACCCTGCGACGTTTCTTCGTCCGACTTTCTCCGCGAAAGTGACAAAGGCAGCTCACCTGGTTCTGCACACCGCGACTGACTACATGACCCTCCGTGGAGTTCCGCATGGAAACAATTCGTCTTGCTGATCTGGACGTTCACTCAATCGCCGCATCTCCTCTCGATGACCGCCTGCTGCATCTCAGTTCCGATTTTGACAGTCCTGCACCGGTTTCTGAATTCAAGGAAACTCCCGAGCCTTCGCCAGAGTTCGTTTCATGGCAGGATCGATTTGATTCCAACCGCGAGCAGATCACTCGCCGTCTGGCAGTCATCGAGGCTGAGCTCGACCAACAGAAGACACCTGGACGGCCGCAGCTGGGCGTGTACGGGAGCGGCCATTGAGAAATGGACAATCCAGATCGAGACTTGTCGGGCTGATTCCGATTCCGTCATGATCCGCCGTCCTGCAACCTCGTTTGCGGATCGACCTGAACCGGAATGCGGATTATCTCATGGCTCGACTCGTCTCCCTCGGGATCATTGCGACTCTGATCATTGTCCTGGGGATCACCTGTTATCAGGTGATCGCACCGTTTCTGGTGCCGCTCTTTCTGGGCGCCATTACGGCGATGCTCTGCCAGCCGCTGCTGCATTACTTCCTGAGCCGGTTCAAAGACCGTCGTCGATGGGCGGCCGCGGCGACGACCGCGACCGTGATCGGCGGACTCACCCTGCCGATTCTGATTGGCATTCTGTTCGGTGTGCTGCAGATCGTGTCCTGGACCTACGCCGGGATTGAAGAGGCGAGCCAGGTTTCGTTGATGGACCTGAATTCCGAGACGCGTCTCGATGTCAACCGCGTCCGCGATTCAATCTTCAGTTACTACGACAAGTGGTATCTGGGCGACCAGGTTCAGCAGAGCGATCGCGACCTGTTGAAAATTTCTGACGAGGAAACCGAAGGTCTCAACCAGAACCGAAACCTGCTGGCCGAACGTCGGAAGGCGTGGTTTGACCCCTGGTTCGAGAAGCAGTTTGTAGAGGTCAACGGAGAACTGGGTGAGGTTCTCAAGGGTCTCGCGGCGAAGACGCTCGGCGTGGTCGGCAACACGGTCGGGCACACCCTCGGAGCGACGATCGGGACGACGCTGCACCTGATGGCGAGTCTTGCTGGTCTGCTGGTCGCGCTGGCTGTGTTTGCTCTGGCGCTGTTCTATTTTCTGGCCGACGGACCGGAGCTGATTCTCGCCGCCGAGTCGCTCATTCCAGTCGACAAGAGTCATCAGCGGGAGCTGGCATCGCGGTTCGCCACGACCGTTCGCGCCGTCGTGCTCGCAACTTTTCTCGCCGCTCTGGGGCAGGGGATCGCGACAGCGGTGGCGTTGAAAATCGTCGGAGTCGACTACTTTTTTCTGCTGGTCATCGTCGCGACGTTTGCCTCGTTAATCCCGATGGCCGGGCCATTCCTGGTGTGGTTCCCCGTCGCGGGCTGGCTGTTCTGGACCGGTCACTGGGGAGCGGCGATTTTTCTGTGTGTCGTCGGAGTCGCGGTCATCGGGACGCTCGACAACATCATCCGCGCATACGTTCTGCAGAGCGACACGACTCTGCACCCGCTGCTCGCCTTCGTCAGCGTGCTGGGTGGCCTGCAGGTCATGGGTCTGTGGGGAGTTTTCATCGGACCGGTCGTCGCGTGCTGTCTGCACGTGCTGATGCAGATTTTCAATCAGGAACTGCAGGCGCTTCCACTCAGTGGATGCCTGATCCCGGGGTTGGCAGGAGCGACTGTCGACCCGCATTTACCGCAGGATGAGCCGTCCATCGCCAGGCCGGAGCCAGCCGTCAAGCAGGCGGAAACAGCCGAGCCAACGGGCAAGTCAGATGCATCCTCGATACCGGCAGCCGAAGGTTTGCGGGAAAGCGATGGCGAGCCTCCTGCCAAACCGTGAACTCAACGATTTCGTTTTCCACATTTCGGATCCGTGCTCTGCAGGAGCCTCGCCATCTCATCAGGATCCAGGCAGCAGAAGGCAAATCGAAACGGCGCACAGTCCGGAATTTCTGATTCGGGATTCTCGGCGAGACGTGCCAAGCCGCGCCGAATCGCGGTTCGGTTCAATTCGCCGGGACATTCTGAGGTCACTCAGACTTGCCTCGCTCGGTATCGGTAGGCGAGACTGGCCTGAGTGATTCGCACCGAATTGGCGAGACGCACCGTAGTGACCGTGAGACAGGTCGCGTTTACCATCTTTTAAGACGTCGCAGCGAGACTTGGGGAATGAACTCGGGCCACGTCGCTCGACAACCTCGGTCGCAATTCGACATAGACGACGGAACCCTCGATGCACTGGGAACAGAAAGTCCAGTACGCAACGAACACCGACGTCGGCATGCGCCGGAAAAATAACCAGGACTCGCTCGTCGTTCAGACGCTGGCTGAGCAGGAAGTCTGGGAGAAGAAAGGCCACCTCTTCGTTGTAGCCGACGGGATGGGTGGTCACGCGGTTGGTGAGCTCGCCAGCAAGATTGCCGTCGACACGATTCCGCTGACGTTTCTGAAGAGCCGCGCGCGCGACATCGCCGGGTCTCTGATCGAGTCGGTCGAGCATGCCAACGCGGCGATCTATCGGAAGGGATCGGAAAATCTCGATTTCAAGAGAATGGGCACGACCTGCGTCGTCCTCGCGCTGGGGCCGAGCGGAGCATCGATCGCCCATGTCGGAGACAGCCGCTGCTACCGCGTCCGCAAGGATCGCATCGAGCAGGTCACATTCGACCACAGCCTCGAATGGGAACTAAGACGCCAGGGAACCCTGAAGCCGGGCGACGTATTTCTTCCCGAGGCAAAGCACGTCATCACGCGATCACTGGGCCCCGAGGAAAAAGTCCAGGTCGACGTCGACGGGCCTCACCCGGTTCTACCTGGCGACCAGTTCGTGTTGTGCTCGGACGGTCTGACCGGCCACGTGGCCGACGCGGAAATCGGGATGATCGTTCGCGAGCTGCCGCCCGACGAAGCGTCGAAGCTGCTTGTGAATCTCGCCAATCTGCGAGGCGGTTCGGACAACACAACGGTCATCGTCGTTCGGGTGGAGGCCGGTCCGAATGATTCTCCCGAGCCGGTCCTCGCAACAGGGACAGAGACCACGACGTGGGGATGGCTTCTCGGCTTCTGGTTCTCGATTCTTCTTTGTGTCGTCGGCACGTACGGCATCGTAAACGAGTATCCGGTTCAGGGAGCAGGCGGAGCGACAGCCGGTCTGCTCGCAATCATGCTGCTGCTTCGCCGCTGGTACAGATCGCGGGAACCGGAATTTCGCGAACTGCCGGAAACGACGATCCACGCTCGCGTTTACACGTCGACGCGAGCCCGCACGACGAAGGTCTTTCTGCAGGGACTGGCCAAGCTCGAACGCGAGCTGAAAAAACTCGCCATCGAAGAAAACTGGAAGGTCGACTGGGAAGAGCACGACAAACAGCTTGACCTGGCCCGCGAGGCTCTGGACACGAAAAAAGGAGGGGGTGCGGCGATGAGCCACCTCGGCCAGGCCCTCGACATCCTCACGCTGGGCCTGCACGCGCGCCGCAAGCAACAGCGACTGCGGCAAATGGCTCAGGACGACAAGTCTGACGGTTAAGCTGGCATTCAAAACGCTCGAAACTAGAATCCGGCAGCCCAGCCTCGTCGAAGGATCTCGTCGGCATTCCTCCTCGCGGTCGCTCGAAGACACCTGCATGCTGGCTGGCCAGAACAGTTTCGTCCCCCGTGTTTCGCCTCATTGGAATCGCCCGCGATGACCTCATTCGACATCGACGTCCCGATCGCCCGAAAAGACCTCAAGGCGGGTGAGAACCTCTGCGATTACTGCACGGCGAAATGCTGCCGCTACTACGCCTTCCCGATCGACACGCCGAAAACGTGGAAGGACTTTGACTACATCCGGTGGTACCTGCTGCACGGGCAGGCGTCAATTTTTGTTGACGAGGGCACGTGGTTCATCATGGTCATGGCCGATTGCAAGCACCTGCTACCGGACAACCGCTGCGGAACCTACGAAACCCGGCCGCAGATTTGTCGCGAGTACACGACCGACGATTGCGAATACGATTTCGATTCGGCCTACGACAAGCTGTTCGAATCCCCCGAGCAGGTCCAGGAATACGCCGAGGCCATGCTGCCACCAAGGAAGCGAGCTCCCTGGATGAAAGAGCTGAAGAAGAAGATGGCCCTTCCAGTCGTCAGTTGAAAACGCGAGATCCCCGCCGTCGCTGACAGGGGTTCTGTGCGCATGAAACAACCCGGCATGCGCAGCCACACACCGGGTTGAGTGATCGGTTTGTCGCAGCGAAGGCTCCTTAGCCTTCTTCCTTCTTCGCGCGCCGCTCAACAAGTCGTGTCGCTTTACCAACTCGCTCACGCAGGTAGTAAAGCTTGGCTCGGCGAACCCTGGCGTGGCGTTTCACTTCGAGCTGAGCGATCTTCGGCGAGTGAACCGGGAAGATTCGCTCAACACCCTCACCAGCGACAATTCGTCGAACGGTGAATGTCTCACTGACGCCGCCGCCTTTGCGGGCAATGACGACACCCGTGAAGATCTGGATTCGCTCTTTCGTGCCTTCCAGAATCCGACAGTGAACGTCGACCGTGTCGCCAATTTCGAAAACCAGTGGCTCTTCGCGGAGACTGCCGGTTTCGACCTGTTCAAGAAGTTTGTTTCTCATTGTTCAACCCTTTTCGTTTTCGAATTCAAATCGGGAGTGGACCGAGCCATTCCCCGATACTGAACTCGCCAGAGTCTGGTCTACTGTTTCGTATCGGCTTGTCAGAAGTCTGGCGACTTCGGCTACCGCTTTTTCTTTTTCTTCGGCGTTTCCGGATTCCGCTCACGCCAGTCTTCGTACAGTTCCGGTCGACGATCTTTCGTGATCTCGATCGACTGTTCGAGCTGCCAGCGAGCGATTTCCCTGTGATTGCCACTGAGCAGGACATCGGGCACCCCCAGGTCGTTGTACTCGCGCGGGCGAGTGTACTGCGGGTACTCAAGCAGTCCTGAATCAGTGAACGATTCGTATTTGTTACTCGTCTCGTCACCGAGCACGCCCGGGATCATCCGGATGACGGTGTCGATCATCAGCATCGCCGGCACCTCGCCGCCGTTGCAGATGAAATCTCCGATGGAAATTTCCATCGGCTGAAGCGTCTGACGAATCCGCTCGTCAAACCCCTCGTACCGGCCACAAAGCAGCAGCAACCGATCCTTCGTTGCCAGCTCCGTCACCAGATTCTGATCAAGCCTTCGCCCGGAAGGCGTCAGCATGATTACCTGCCCCGGCTGTGCTGCGTCCGCCTGGACCGCCTCGACACAGTCGAGAACCGGCTGACACATCAGCAGCATTCCGGGTCCGCCGCCGAATGGTTTGTCGTCGACGGATTTGTGGTTGTCCGTGGCCCAGTCTCGAATGTTCCAGGTTTTTGTCTCAACCAGTCCGTTCTGAATCGCGAGCTTCAACAGGCTTTGCCCGAAGTAACCCGGAAACATGTCCGGAAAAAGTGTGAGAACGTCAAACCGCATTTCTATGAACACCCGAGTCGTAGGCTGGGCATTTCTGCCCACCCGAGAAATGACGGACAAGAGTGTCCGTCCTGCTCGGCATTACTATTCCGCAGCGGCTTCTTCACCACCCTCAGCGGCTGGAGCTTCAGCACCCTCTGCGGCAGCATCGTCTGCTGGCGGAGCGGCTACCGGTTCCGGCTGCTTCGGAGCGGTCAGGGCCGGCGCTGAGCCGCCCGCCGTCCATTTGTTGTTCTTCACTTTTTTGATGAGCACGGCCACTTTATCGGTCGGCTGAGCGCCCACTCCGAGCCAGTGTTCCAGACGATCCAGCTTCAGGCTCACTCGCTGTGATTTGTCGGCGACCATCGGATCGTAATAACCGATGTCCTCGATCGATCGACCGTCCCGCGCTTTGCGGCCGTCCATCACCGAAATTCGATAGAACGGACGATGAGTCCGCCCCATTCTCTTTAAACGAATTCTTACCACTTCAAACTCCTTACTGAGTAACTCATGTCCGGCCAGGCCGGGATTTGTTTCGGGTCGGCAGGACGCCTCTACCGATTTTTCTTTCGAGACTTCTTTGCGTCCTTGCGCTTCTTCTTCTTGTCGTCTTTCGCCTTACGAACGTCGACCGGTCCGCGGCGACTGCGCTGTTTCTGCATCCGAATCTGCCCGGTCGGATCGTTGCTGGCCGAGCGAGCCATGTCCTGGACGGCACGCATCCGCTCCATCGTACCCATCCCGGACATCCGCTTCATCATCGTCGCCATCTCGCCGAACTGCTTGAGGAGAGCGTTGACCTCTGACGGGTCAACTCCCGCCCCGCTGGCGATGCGGTTACGACGGCTGCGGTCGATGCGGTTCGGATTCTCACGTTCGTTGAGGGTCATCGAGTCGATGATCCCGTCGATCCGCTTCAGGTCTTTTTCCGGGTCACCCATCTGGGACATGGCATCCGCCATCCCGCCGAGGCCCGGGATGTACTTCATGATGTCCTTGATTGAGCCCATCTTCCGCATGGACCGCATCTGCTTCTGAAAGTCGATGAGGGTGAATTTGCCCTCGCGCATTTTCTCCTGCGCGGCGAGCATCTCATCTTCGTCCATCTCCTGCTGAGCTTTCTCGAACAGAGTGACAACGTCACCCATTCCGAGAATCCGCCCGGCCATCCGGTCCGGGTGGAACGCTTCGAGCCGGTCGAGGGCTTCCCCGACTCCGATGAACTTGATCGGGACTCCGGTGACGGCTTTCACAGAAAGCGCCGCACCGCCGCGAGTATCCCCGTCCAGCTTGGTGAGGATCACGCCGTCCACTTCGAGGGCATCGTTAAACGCCTTCGCCGAGTTCACCGCGTCCTGGCCGGTCATCGCGTCGCAGACCAGCAGAATCTGGTGCGGACCGACTCGCTTATCGATCTGCTCCAGTTCGGCCATCAGCTCGTCGTCAACGTGCAGCCGACCGGCCGTGTCGAGGATGACGACGTCCGCCCCCTCGGCCCTCGCGCGTTTGACGCCGTTCTGGCAGACCTTCAGCGGAGTTGTCTCGGCCGGGTCTTCGGTGTGAACCGGAACGCCGACGGACTCGCCAATAATCCTCAGCTGCTCGATGGCTGCCGGTCGCTGCAGGTCGGCCGCGACGAGGAATGGCTTTTTATTGTCCGCCTTGAGCATCCGGGCGAGCTTGCCGCAGGTCGTCGTTTTTCCCGACCCCTGCAGACCGCACATCATCAGGATGGTCAGCTCACCCTTGCGAATATTCAGCGAGTGATCGACCGGCCCCATGAGCTCTTCGAGCTCGTTATGGACAATCCCGATGATCTGCTGAGTCGGGCTGAGCGACTTGAGCACATCGTCGCCGATGGCCCGTTCGGTGACGCGATCGATAAAATCCTGGGCGACATCGTAATTGACGTCGGCTTCCAGCAGCGCCTGACGCACCTTCTGCATCCCCTCGCGGATGCTCGCCTCAGTGAGACGCCCACGATTCAGGAACGACAGCGCGTTCTTTAAGTTGTCGGTAATGCCTTCGAACATACCGGTTCCATCAGGCTACAGAGGTCGTAACGCGTTGCCGTGAGGCAGTTTACGCTCGACGTGTCTTAAATCGAATTTTGTCCGCCACGTACAGAAACGGCAGGAAGTCGGACAGTCTACGTGCATGTCCGTCACGAGGCAACGGACCGGAGCCCTGAATTGGTACTGCGGACGGGCCGACAATCCCGCGTGCGACATCTCCGCAAACCGCGTTTCACGCGCAACCTGGTCACCACCCCAGCGACGGTCCGGCACCGCGCGAAGCCTCCCCGCCTGGCATCCATCGCCTCCGACGCCCGTCCCGACACAGTTCAAACAAAACCCTTGCTCAGCAAACTGACTGACCGCAAACCGCCGGGAATCCCCTTCCAGCCGTGGCGACACTTTTGTCGCATGAAACTCTGTTAGGCGAACAGATGAGTCATCCTACTCAAAGCTCTCCCAATCACCGTCATCTGGACGATGATCTTCGGGTGGTTCTTGCCCTCGACGCGAAGTGGACTCTCACCCGGGGAGATTGCCACGAGTGTCGCAATTAGCGTGGTCATTGGGTGTCTCTATTCTGCCGTCATCGTCCTTCTGAATCGGAAGAACTTCCACGCTGCTGCAGAAATGGTCCGATATCTCGTTGTGGCGTGGTACGGCGGACCGGTGCCCATTCGCAGGATTTCCCCACCACGAATGGTTGCCGCCTTCGCGGATCAGTTCGCATCCGTGATCCGTCAGATGCCGTATCTGATCGCGACGCTTCACGGTTGAATCGCCACCTCTTCGAATGATGCTCCAGCGGCCTTACGAGCGTCTTCCCGATTCATTTCAATCGCTTCGGCGAGTGCTTCGCGCAAATTGGCAATCAATTCCTCTCGGGTGGCTCCCTGCGAATTCACGCCAGGCACTTCTTCAATCCATCCAATCCACCATGGTTCGTCCTGCCGAATGACGGCCGTATATCCTGGCTTGAACATGATTGCCTCGATTGAGTATCTGCTGGCCGCCCAATTTCCGTTTCGCCACAAGGGCTTTCGACGTGACTTACAGTCTAAGCCAGGCAGGCCACCGCTGGTAGAATCAACCCAGTCTCGTCGCGCGAAGAGCCCGCACTGAATGACGGCGGGCGTGAGCGTGTCTGAAAGCCGGTGCCGCCAGGCGGTTTCACGGTTGCGGAGGGACGCCGAGTGCCTTGCCGCCGTCAATCGTGATGAGCGTTCCGGAGATCATCGCGGCGGCATCGCTTGCCAGGAACAGGATCGATTGAGCGACTTCTTCCGGAGTGATCATCCGGCCGAGAGCCCGGGCGAGCGGGCTGGCTCCGATGAGGGCCTGCGTGGCGGTGTCGAGGTCGTCGAATTCGGCGATCGTCTCGTCCATCATGCGTGTGCCGCCGACCGGGCCGGGGCAGATCGCGTTGAAGCGGACTTTGTCCTTCGAGTGACACAGGCCGAGCGACCGGGTCAGGCCGACGATGGCCAGTTTACTGATCGAGTAAACCGGGTCCTGAGC
>ERZ891418.105-NODE-105-length-29382-cov-7.601937_pt1 | contig 29382 bp, 16 predicted proteins | sample MGYA00521236_ERZ891418 | MGnify/ENA primary metagenome ERZ891418 (study PRJEB32303, sample SAMEA104408696) | aquatic metagenome | biome: Brackish water; feature: Chemocline; material: water | place: Baltic Sea | collected 2014-10-18T10:34:00 | depth 100 m ... | reverse complement strand
GCACGACAGAAATCGAACACCCCTCTCCTCGGTCCATCACGGGCCGGCTCCGGTTTCCTCACTTCTCTGCTCGGAGCAGTCTTATGACTCAACTCATCTCACGTTCGGCCATCCCCGGCCTCCTGCTTGTCAGCTTCGCCGTCACGGGATGCTCGACATGGAAGACGGCAAAACTTCCCTTTGCAAAAGAGACGCCTGTCGTCAGAGCCACAGCAGAGCGGCCGGCCATTCGAGTGATGGGGCTCTGGCAACCCGGTGAAGGCGACGGACTCGACGGGACATCGGGTCGTGGATTCGTCGGTCAGATTTACTTTTTCGATGCGGGCAGTCCGTCACCGGTCGCGGTGGACGGCGATGTCCGGGTCTACGTCTTTGACGATGCCGGCACGCCCGAAGAACGAAAAACTCCGATCCACCAGTTCGACTTCAACGACGGGGCATGGCAGGGATACGAGACGACATCCGCGCTCGGCCCCTGCTACAACGTCTACGTTCCGTACACGCGAAAAGGCCTGTTTGAGGCCGACTGCAGCCTTCGCCTGCGACTCACACGACCCGACGGAAGTACCCTGTTTTCTGAAATGACCGTAGTCCATCTGCAGGGAGTCGCCCGTGAGGACAGCGTTGCGAAGCGGCTGCGATCGACGCCCGAGTACGACCTGAACGCCCCGACTCAGCGTGAGTGGCAGGGCCAGGCAACCACGATCGGCGTTCAGAAGGGCGGTCGTCTGGAACGAGTCTCCAACGACGAACAGTCAGCGGCCGCGACCTACTTTCAGCAGAGCCGAGTGCCCGTCGCTCGCCAGAACGGCGGGCAGATCCCTCAAACCGAACTGACTCCGAGCCAGTCGCAGGCGCCGGATTTGAATCAGCCCTCGGACTTGAATCAGCAGGCTCAGATTCGAGCACTCGAACAAAAACTGATCGAACTCCACGCGAAGCGGAGCCAGTCACCGCAGCGGAACATCAGCGAGCCTGACCGCTCGTTTGATCCTCGCGCGACGGAGCCACAACTCACACCGCCGCGTCAGTTCGTGCCGCCGAACGATGTGCAGCAGGCCACACCGCAGGCACAGTTCCAGCAGCTGTCGTCCACTCGCCGCATTCCGGAAATCGTCGAGTACGCCGAACCGACGCCGGACTCGATCCAGACCTTGTCCTACGAACAGCCGGCCACGCCGAGTCGCGGCAGAGAGGCCACAGAGGCTCGCGCCAACGAGCTTCGCGCGTTCCTCGATGGCCAGTAGGCCGGACCAGGTGCAGCGCCGTTCCGGCAATTAGAACTACGTCGCGTCGGGGATGTCGTCGCCGGCGTAATGCTCGTAGAAGAGCCGGCCGACTTCCTCGCTGAGCCGTCGGTGATAGCGGGCCTGGAAGCCGGGCCGACTGATCTCGCTGGAATCCTGAGCCGCGGCGAGCGGGAAGCGGGAGAGCAGTTCCGTGCTGTAAATCGGCTCGCCTTCGCCGTCCTCGTCAAGCTCGTAGACTGTGACGTCGACTTCGGATCGGCCGCGGTACAGCTCGTGGCTGTTCTCTTCGTAGAGTGAGTATTTTGTGATGTCGATGTAGACGACATGAGTCGCGCCGACGGCCTCACCGATTTCCGAGGGCTCGTCCCAGTTGGAATTCTCGTCCAGCCATTTCTGGACGACGTCCGGGTTGATGACCTTAATTTTCTTCGCGGTCATCTGATACGAAATGTACCTGGCAATGTCGCGGTCGACTCGCGAGTAATCGTACAGAACTTCCTTCGGAGCGTAGCAGACGACAGCGACGATAACGTCTTTGTCGGTGAGCGAAGTCGCCGTCATCTCGTCGAAATCCGGCGAGATCGAAGGCGGACCCCCGATCAGGTACCCGAGCAGCACGACATAGTTGCAGCCGGAAATACCGATCGCGGTCGCGGCAAGCAGAGCAGGCAAAGTGAGAGATCGAATTCGCATGGTGTGTCCAATGCGGAGTTCAGTTGTGAGTTTCGAGAAGAGCAATGCGGCGTTTAGAAATCGTCGCCGGCTTTGTAGTCGTAAAACTGTCGAGAGATCGTGTCAGTCAGGTGCGACATAAACTGTTTCTGAAAGACCCGCTCACCGACCTGGTTGGTCGAGATCGGGTTCATCCGCGGGTACTCGGTGTTGAACTGGCTCGTGTAAACCTGCAGCACGTTTTTTTCGCCCTCTTCGGTGATCTTCACCTCGTAGACCTGCAATCCGCCGTTCGCCCGGCCGCGGTACATGTCCGGGCTGTTGTGCTCGTGGAAGCCGATCTCGCGAACGGTGGCGACGACGATGAAGTCGCACTCGAAGTCTTCGGCCAGGTCACGCGGGTTGTCGATCTCGCCGCCGTTCTCGTCGAGCCAGTCGGAGACGTCGTCAGGTGAGACGGTTGAAATCCCGTGCTGCTTCAGCCGCCGCAGAACTCCCTCGTTCAGGTCGTACTGCAGTGTCGGCAACTGGCTGAGAACGAGAGACGGCGTCTTGCAGACGACGAGGATTTTGACGTCGCCATCAGTCAGATCGACGCTGGTTCGCTGTTTGAAAGGTGACTCGACAGTCGGATCTCCCAGCAGCATTTTGCCGAACATGACAAAGACCGAGCAGCCGCTGGCACTCGCGAGAATCGCGAAGATGCAAAGCGCTGGCAGCAGCCGGACACCGGACCGGGCCGTGAAGATTTCAGTCATGTGAGATGGTAGGGAGAGAGGATCGGCAGAACGCCGTAGGTCAGGCTCCGCCTGACGAAGTCGAGGCAAAACCCGTTTGAGAAGTGAAGCAGCGAAGTGAGAACTCGTCAGGATTGAATCAGTCGCACGACCCATTCGACTCCAGCCACCAGATACAGGCAGCCCATCAGAACGAGTAGTGCCGTGTCAGGTCGGTCGACCTTCCAGAGATGTTTGTTTCGGAGGGAAGCAAGGCACCAGGGAATCATCGCGGCACAGACCAGTGCCAGGACAAACGCCGTCGTACTCGCCTGAATTGAACGAAGCCACTGGCCCCGGACGAAGTGGGAAAAACTGGTGGTCATGCCGCAGGACGGGCAGGGAAGATTGACAAGTTGTTTGAAAGAGCACGGTGCCAGCCCCAGCTGCTCATGAGTCCCGAACCCGCGTGAGCTGGGTTTGAGGTAAACAGACAGGCCAAAACCGCTGATGAGAAACAGGCACCAGACAGCCAGCAGCCAACGACCGCCGTGGCCAATCGGGTAACCCGAAGGGGGGAATGAGGAATCAGAAGGGAGTGGAGAATCGAACATCCGGAACCGGACGGGGAGAGTGATAACTCGTTTGGGAAATCGCAGCAAGACGGGTTCAAACCGCCAGACGAGACGGGTGGCAGTCGTAACTCGAAGCGTAAGCGAGAGCGAACGTTCTGCAACGTTCGATTTCTTCCCGGCACCGCATTGCCCGGCGAGGCTCGCTCAGGATGCGAACACGAATGACCCGGTCCACTTTAAGAATCCGGGATCAATCGATGTCGGGATCGTCTCTTCTTCAGCCGCCGAGTCGCCCTCATGACTCCGTCTTGAGTCGCGTAAAGACCGCGTCGATTCCCGTTTCGACAAAGATCGAATCCAGCAGCGACTGCCGCACAAAGTCTTTTTCGACGCAACTGGCGAGGAACGCCAGCAGGTCATCGTAGAACCCGTCGGCGTTAAAAATCACGATCGGCTTGTTGTGAATTTGCAGCTGCTTCCACGTAATCATCTCGAAGATTTCTTCGAGGCTGCCGACGCCGCCGGGGAGCAGCACGAACGCGTCTGACCAGTCGGCCATCTGCTGTTTGCGTTCGTGCATCGATTCCACGATGGCGAGCCTTGTCAGGCCCCCGTGAGCCACTTCGAGATCGACGAGGCATCGCGGGATCGCTCCGTAAACTTCAACGCCCGCTTCGAGAGCTGTGTCGGCGAGCGTTCCCATCAGGCCGACACTCGCCCCGCCATAAATGAGTCGACAGCCGTGCGCAGCGAGTCCCGCGGCGAATTGCCGTGTCCATTCAGTCCACCGGGGATCGGTGCCCGATCGTGACGCCAGGAAAACGCAAAGGTTGATCGTTGAGTCGCTCATCAGTGCTCCGCCACCAACGTGAAACGCGGTGGAATGTCGCGTTGTAAACAGAAAGCCCGACAGTCGTAAGACTGTCGGGCTTTCGATCGGTTCGCAGATCGTAAGTCGGCTACGGGGCCTGCCGCAATCGGTCGAATTCTCTGACGGCATTGCTGATGTCATTGTCGAATCGCGATGGCCATTCCGTCTTCTGGACTTTTTCCATCGTCTTTTGAGCCTCCGCCGCTTCGTCTCCAAGGAGCTGGGCTTTGGCCAGGTTGATCAGGCCGTTTGGTTCGAGCGACCTCAGTTTGGCGACCTGCTGCCAGTGAAGAATCGCTTTGTCGTACTGTTTCTGACGGTCCCGGATCTTCGCGAGGGCCTCGTGATGTTCCGCCTCGTTGGGCGAGGCTTCGACCACGGCCGTCGCCGCTCGCTCGGCCAGTTCTTCGTTGTCGCGAAGTTTCTCTTCGAGCTGGCTGTAGAGCCCCAGGTTGTGACGGTCGATGTCGATCAGGTCGAGAATCTGCTGCACAGCTCCCGCGTTGTCCTTCAGTGCGACGAACGACTGGATCAGAAGCTGGTGCGTGTCGAGGTCGCCCGGCTGCAGTTCGATTGAGATTCGCAACTGGGCGATCGCCTTCTGGTGTTCGCCGCTGCCGGCGTAAGCCTGCCCGACGGCTCGACGGATGATCGAGCTGTCCTGGCCGGTTTCTTCGGCGGCCGCATCGAGATACGCCACGTAGTCGTCGAGGTCTGTCGCAGCCCTCACGACTGCGGCCAGTTTGTCGACAGCACTGCTGCGTTGATCGTGATGCGGTCCCCAGGCAACGATCGCAGCGGCCGCAGCGTCGACGGCTTCTCGGGTGTGCTTCAGGTAAGAATGAGCATCCGCCAGCCACATGTAGTACACCGAGAGTGTCCCCTCGCCGATGCCTCGCGTCGGATGATTCCGCTGGTGCAGGGGGATCAGCTCGTCGTAGTACTTGATCGTCTCTTCATGCAGGGCATTCTTGTGCATGCACCAGGCGAGCTGTGACAGATTGTCCTCAGTCCAGCGGCCGCCGTCGCGGAAGAGTTTGTCGGTTTCCGCAAGCAGCTCATCCCGCTGCGTGCCGCGAGCTGTGCGGTGATAGGCCGTGATCAGCTCGTGGCGGTAGTGCATGGTGAGCGGGTTTCGCTCGATGAGGCCTTCCAGAATCGCAATGGATTCGGCGAATCGTTTCACCCGGTCGTCGTGCAGCCAGTCCACGAGCCGCGACTGTCCGTTGTCGTCGAGCAGGCCGTCTTTCAGTGCGACAAACAGGATTTCGATGGCCCGCCCTCGATCATCGAGTCCGCCCCAGAAATATTCGGCGATGTACTGCACGGAGCGGACCGAGCCCTTGTGCTTCGCCAGGACGTCTTCGGCGACCTTTGCAAAGTCCGCGGCTTTCTCGGTCCAGAAATACGAGTGTTGCGTGTAGAGATAGCGGTTGTGCTGGTTACGGGATTCCAGATCACGGCGGAGTTCAGCCAGCACGATCGCCAGCAGGCGAGGCTCCAGATCGCCCAGGTCCTTACCGACGGTTTGTCTCCAGTCGCCGATGCGGTAACCGAACTGACTCCACGGATTCTCCCACGAGTGCATGAACCGGCGCGGGTAGTTCTCAATCCTCTCGATGAGAAATTCGAGCCCCATGCGTGAATCTGCCAGCTCTGTCAGAAGGTAGGCGAACTGATCGATCATTGAGGAGTAATTATTCCGCTGTTGCTTCAGAAATTCCGGAAGTGTCGTGAAGGCAAATTTGCGCAGGTCGTCGCGGAGAGTCGGGAAGCCCTTGCGTTTCGCCGTTCGGAAGACCGACCGGAACTCCATCAGAATCCGATATCGGTGATTGTCGTCTCCTTTCTTTGCATGGTTGATGACGAACGGGATGAGGTTTTGATAAAGCTCTTCCTTCTCGCCCAGTGACACCCGCGTGTCGTTCGAAAGGGCCGATGAGTAGACCTCGATGAGACGCTCGGTCAGCCAGTTTTTCTGTCCCATGTTGAGCGCGTTGTCGAGGTGCTTCTTCACGAAGTTCTCACCCTCGGCGTGACGGCTGAGCTGCTCAAGCATCCCGACGTAGCCGCTGAGCGGCGTATTCGCCTGAGCGGGCCAGCCGCCCGGATGAGTCTGCTCGTATTCGCGAATGGCGATTTCCATTTGCTTCAGTCCTTCGTCCCGCTTGCCGTACGAGCCGTATTTGACGTCCGCCAGGTACCATCCACAGAAGAGCCGATCGTCGGTCCCCGCGGTTTCGCGGCGGTACAGTTCCTCCATCTGACGGAACTGCTCGGCCGCCAGTTCGGTCTGCTGCAAGTGTCCCATCGAGTGCAGCAGCTGCGACATTTGTCGGCCCTCGCCGTCCGCCCAGTCGCGATCGAACGCTCGTTTGAGTGCCGCGACCGCCGCCTGGATATGCGGGCCGGGCTGGTTGAGGACTTCCGCCGACTGACGCTCAGTCAGCGCTTCGAGCAGGTCGAGTGCCCGCAGGTCGATCGTCGTGAGATCGCCTTTCCGCAATTCCTCGATGCGGGCGAGGATCTCGTCGGCCGTCGCTTCTTTTCGCACGTCCTCCAGGACCGTCGTCCGAAGCTGACTGAGAAAACTGTAGACCTGCTGCGGAGTCCGCCCGACGACGGAATCCGGAATCATCTGCAGCAGCCGGAAGTCGCGGCACGCCCGATAAAACTCCCTCAGTTCGTAGAGGGAATTTCCGGGGTGGTTCGATTTTTCAAACAGCGCCTGAAAAGCAAACAGAACCTGCTCGTCCAGCTCACTCGGCAGCGGCACATCATCCCGGTTCCATCGGGAGCGACCCTGGCCGACATAATGAATGAGCTGGTATTCCTGAACCGCCTTGAGCGCTTCGACTCTGGCTCGCTTGTACTTCGCCTTGTCGTCCCGGGCGAGGTACCAGTTGGCAAGTGCCGTGTAGTCGGCCGGAGCGAGCTGCGAATCCTTCTCGATCTTTTCAAACAGGCCGATCGCCTCATCGAGTTCTCCGCGTTCCGCTGCCAGCCGGCCGAGCAGCCAGCGCCACGTCGTCACGTATTCGTCAGTCTGGATCCACTTTCGCACGATCTGCTCGAGCTCGCGCGGTTTGTCGAGCGCGATGAGCAGGCTGTACTTCATCTGCTTCCACGTGGCCGCACTGTCTTTGCCCGTCTCGATCCCGGCATCGACGTACGCGAACAGCCACTGCTGCAGCTCCGGCTTTGCCGATTTGCGAACGGCGAGATTCGCGTACGTGATCAGAGCCCGCTGTCGCAGCGCCGCTCGGATGACATCTTCAGAGGCCTGCTTCGCGAGTTCTTCATCCGTCGCGGTTTCGTCGACCTTCTCATCCTCATCCGGGACCGGCGGCTTCTCGCCGAGCAACACAACGCACTCGGCGGCAACCTCATCGAGGTTCCGCGCCAGCCGCACATCAAGAAACATCCGGTCCATCTGCAGCCACTGCCCGAGCAGACCGTCGTGCTTTTTCGAGTCCGCTGCGAGCCGTGCCGCGACGCCTTCGCGAGCAGCCTGCTGGAATTCCGAATTCTTTGCGGCGAGCTCCTGGCGAGTCAGTGTTTCCGGGTGACCGGTGTCCTGCAGTTTTTTCTGATCGGCTTCGACTCGGGCCGCAAGCAGGCGATCGGCCAGACGATGAGCGGCCTCCACCTGCGCGGAAACCTGCGATGCCGGCGTGTTCTGTGAGATTTCCGTCAGCAGACCAAACAGCTCACTCTCAATTTCTTCCGTCCACGGCTCAGCCAGCAGCACGTCAAACAGGCTGGCGACGTACTGATCGCGCCGCACCTCGTTGGACTGTGCGACCCGCTCCCGCAGAAACGGGAAGTACTGGGAATCGCGGAAGAGACTCTCGTAGATCGTGCTCAACGTGTGACCGATCGAGTACTTCTCGTCATCGTTCTCGCCGGTGTGCTTGAGGCTGTCCCAGCGTTTCCGAAGGACCTCGACGATCGGCTTCCAGTCGTCGACCGTTTCGTCCGGCTTGCCGCCGCGGACCCAGCGGGTGTACGCGTAGACCTGGTCCCGATTCATCGTTGCGGCGTTTTTCTGCAGCTCCTCAAACATCCGCACGCGGACGACATCCGCCGCGTCCGTGTTGGAAAACTGGTAGCTGTCCATGATGCGGCTGCAGAAGTCGAAGTGGTGCTCATGCTTCATGAAGGACAAAGCCGTCGTCTGCAGCGGCTCGGACCATTCCGGAAGCACGACGTTGTAGTAAATGTTCCAGCCGGTCCCCATCGCGTAGTTGATCGCCGCTCCGGTTTTCGAACGGTCGGCGACTGAGAGTTGGCCCTCAACACGTCCCTCCGCCATCCACTGCAGCGCGACCTCGCGAACCTCGTCCATCCGATTGTCGAACGAGAGAGAAACGAGGTATCGCGAGTATGGCTGCTCATTCTCGGGCTTGTCCTCCAGCCACTGCTTGACGATTTCAATCTGAGCCGCACCCTCACCTTCCTCCTGAAGCATGTCGGCCCACGTCCGCCAGGCGGAGTCACGTTCCGGCTGCGTGTACTCGCTGCGGGCGAGAGTTTTCTTGAGCCAGGCATACGCCGCTTTGTGGTTTCCGGATTCGGCCAGCTCGCGGGCGTACTGAGTCTGCGTGGCGATCATCCAGGGACTTTGTTCGGCCTGAGTCTTCTCCAGGGCGAGCACTTCTTCGGTCCGCGAGAGGTTCCGCAGGCTGCTGATTCGATGTGCCTGCCACGTCCAGCTTGCGGTCGAGTAATCCGGTTGCCGGTCGTAAACCGGCTTCAACTGGCTCTGCAGTTTGAACGACTCGTTCTGGTCGCCGATCGATGACATCGCATTGAGCAGGTGTTGAGCCCGTTCCTGGTCTGCCGGCTGAGCTTCCGCGAGTCTGGCGGCTTCGGCGAGGATCAGGTCGAGCACCTCCGCGTTTCGCCGGGCCGACCGGAGGATCTCCATTCGAATCCAGCGTTTTCCGGCCTTGTCGCCGACGAGTTTTTCCAGCTCCGCGAGCTGCTTGAGGACCTCGTCCCACTTCTGAATCTGCGACGACCGCACGATCAGCACCATGCGGTCCTCGAAGTCGGCCGAGCCGTCTGCTTCCGCAGTCTCGGCATCTTCGATCGTCGGTACGGGATGATGGAGAAACTGAATCTGTTCACGCAGAGCCAGTTCTTCGCCATGCCGTTTTGCGAAAGCGTCGGCATTGAGCTCGGTGAACGTCGCCGTTGAAGTCGAAGTCACGCGGCCTTCGGCGTCGATCGACTCCACCTTGCGCGGCCACCAGGCTCCTTGAATCTCGACGAGGTCACTGTAAGTCGAAGCCGAAGTGACCTTGCCTTCCGAGAGCATCTCGACTTTCACGACGACGTGTTTCTCCGCGTCGATCGAAACACGCTGCTGAAGTGTCGGCGCGTCTTGATACGTCATCAGAAGCCGGGTGATTCCTCCCTCGCGAACGATCTCGACTTTGTGCTCCGCGTAGGCTTCGTGGAAACCTGCGCCGAACGTGTAGTACCCCGAGCCGATCGACGTTCGTCGATCTTCCGGTTCGGACTTCCTCACGCGACCCAGGCTAAACGTTTCGGAAATCGCTCCGCGTTCCTTCTGGTCGTACCAGTGGATTGTCCTGCCGTGTCCGGGCGAGTGTGACCAGGTGAGCCACGCGTCCTTTGAGTACAGCTCGATGCTCTCGCTGTGGCCGGTCTGTCGCTTCCAGAGGGGATCGTGCGTGTCGCCCGACAGGCGAATTTCAAGACCGCCTTTGAAGTTTCTGAGCCACTCATTCCGCAGCAGACTTCGCGACAGAGCGATCGCATCCTCTGGCCATTCAAATTTTTTCTTTTCGGGCTCAGCCACCTTTTTCGGCGGTGACGCAGGCAGGCTCGGAAACAGCGTGTTCAGCCACGCGACGTAATTCGGTGTGTTGTTGTCATAGTATCCGCTGAACGAGACGGGCTGGTTCGCCCGCAAATTCGACAGCGCGCGACTGGGGCTGGCGGAAGGACCGAAAGCGCCGAGTCCCGCGAACGGCTTGTTAGCCTCCGCCTTTTTTCTGCTGTCAGACGCTCGCCCACCACGCTCGCCTCCGAAGGCCGGGTGATCAGGGCTTTGTTCTCTATCGATCAAAGACCCGAAATCTTCGCCCGCAGGATCCCACTCGTCCCCTTCGAAGTCCATTGTCGACAAATCGCCCGGCGAGTCTTCTTTCGCGTCGACTTCGCCACCCCAGCCCGGTGCGGGCTCGGCCATCAGCTCACCAAGTGACTCCTCAAGAGAATCACTCAAGCCCGGCAGCATGGAAGAGCTCCTCGGGCTGTTAAATGAGCCGCCGCCAAGACCACCCACTGGTCCGCCACCACCACCGAAACTACCACCACCACCGAAACCACCGCCTATGAAACCGAAACCCCAGCCCTCTCCGCCGATGTCGCTGCCGTCCATTGAGAAGCCGGCCGTTCCGTTGACCACATCGATCGCTCCGTCGGCATCCAACCAGCCGTAGCGGGATGAACTTGAACTCGGCCCGGACAAAGCTCTGGTCCTGGAACCCACCCGATCAGCCAGTTGCTTCAGCTCCTGGACGGTTTGCGCGTCACGTCCAAGCCGGGCAAGCTGCGTCAGCACCTGGTGCCGCAGCCCAAGCCGCCAGTTGCCGGCCTCGCGGATGACCTTCTGCAGCAGTTCGTAATTGGCCGAGTCGCGGCCGTCGGCGAAGAACCGCTCCCCGTCGCGCATTTCGAATCGACGCGTCACGCCAAACCGCTCGCGGTCCTCGTCCGTCTCCAGCACCAGCAGCGACGTGTACGGCGTGATAATGTGAAACTCCTCCGACAACCCGATGATCTCGTCCTTGATGAACTGGCTGCTGCCCTGCTGAAGCAGCTGATCCAGGTGAGCTCTCGCCCACAGTCGCGGAATAAACGAGTTGCCCTTCTCGGCATCTTTAAGAGGGATCCTCGCGGAATACCGCACCTTTTCTCCGCCGCGCGTTCCCGTCACCACGATCTCGCCCGACTGATCCTCACCCGTCGGCAGATAACGACCGACCAGAATCTGTTGAGTTCCCGCGGCGAGATTCGGCAGCTCCTCCGGGTAAACCGCGGCCACCTGAATTCCTTGGAATTCCACATTGAGGTCCCGCAAACCTGGCTGGGCAATTTCGTTGAGCAGTTCCAGCGCGATCGACATCGGCGTCTGGCCGCTGCCGATCGAACGAACCGAACCTCGACCGAGAGACGCAATCGCCTTCAGCACGACCGACTCAAAGCTGCTGCCCGTCGAGACTGCGTGAAAAGTGCCCTTCGACTCCTGTCCGTAAAGCCGTCGCACTCGCGCCGCGAATTCCTGCGCGTTCACGTCGCGAGCCGAGACGACGCCGTCTCCCACGTAGACGACATGAGTCTTCTTGCCGACGTGTTTCTGAATCGACTCAAACGTCGCATCCAGATCCGTCCAGCCGAGCGACACGCGATCGCCCAGCCAGGTCCGCGCCTGATCGACTTTCGCGTCGTCAGGCGAAACCGACTTCTTGAAAAGCCATTTCGTTTCCGCATCGCAGACCGCCATGTTGAAGCGGTCGTCCGGGCCGAGCGACGAAAGCACGGACGCAACGAACTCGGCCTGCGTTTTTCGATTGGCCTTGTCCATCGAGCCCGACGTGTCACACACAAGCAGAACTTCGAGCGGCTCGCCGTCGGGAAGCACTTCCCGCTGCCAGTTGCCCTCCGCCGCCGGCGGCATGAGCTGCAGCATGAAGTAGCCGTCGTCACCTCGCCGATGCGGAATCGTCACGACATCGGACGTTCGGCCGTCGATGTCGCATACGAGCTCGAAGTCGCTCGTCGGCGAGTATTCCTGCGCCGAAAACTGGATGCTGGCCGACCGCTCGGTCTGCTCGACCCGAACAGGATGCGTTGGCGAGTGAATCTTCTTCAGCGGCAGCGCCGAATTGACGAGCACGTCGATCGACAATTCCCGCAGCGGCGTCTTCAGCAGCATCTCGCTTCGCAACGCGTACGAGTACCGATACTGGTTGGCCCTCAGTGGCAGCACCTGTGTGTAGACGATCTTAATTCGTTTTTCCGAGTGTGCCTCAATCGGGAACACACGGGCCTTGAAAATGTTGCCGCCTGCCCACTCAAGCAGCCCCGGATCGCGCCGTTCGCGCAGAATCGTTTCGTAAATCTCCCGGGCACGTTGCTTCTCGACGACGTCCGCCTCGACGAGCTCGCCACCGATCCACATTCCAAATCCGCTGATCGACGCGTCCTGCGGCAGCGGAAAATGAAAAATGCCCTCCAGACGCGATTTCGTCCGATTCACAAAGGACTCTTCGATCGTCGTGCGAGCGATCTGGTCCCGGATTTCCACGTGGACTTTGTGATACCCAATCGTCAGCGGCACGTCGCGGCCGTCGACTTTGGTGATGAGCGAGCCGATCGATTCGTTCGTCGATGCTCCTTCAAAACCGAGCAGCCAGACCGGATTTTTCTTAATGATCTGCAGCTTGCGATCTCGACCGACCTGATACAGAGTGGCGTCGTCTTTGTCCGGCTGCACTGATTCCTCCATCGGCCCCTGGATTTGAACGTCGCCCGTTTTTCCGCCCACGATCTGAGCCTCACCGTAGTGCAGCCGCAGAACCGTCGGCGAAGTGAGCTCAACGAGCGTTCCCGGACCGACCGTAATCGTCGCGCCGGATGTCAGCCGCGCGGCGACCGCGTTCGCGCCGCGGACGTCGGTTCGAATCTGATCGCCCGGTTTGAGCCGCATCTGATTGCAGATGGGAGTCCAGCGGCGATTCAGCTTCGGTCGCAGCAGCACGATGCCTTGCCGGTCAGCGATCTTGCCGATCCGGCCGTCTTCGCTCAGCGACTTCTTCCATTCGAACTGCCCCTTTTTCACCTCGACATTTTGTGCAACGAGCCGGCCTTCGGCGACTGGCGGTCCCTCGCGTTTCGTCAAACCAGCCGGCCAGGCAGCGATGCTGCGCAGCTCACCGGTTCGCTGATCGACGAAGGCCTCAAACATGAGATCCCGGCCGGCGACAGTCGTCGTGACCCGGTACAGCTGACACTGCGTGCCGTCGTGTTTCACAGTGCCGATCGGTTTCGCTTTGCGCAGGATCGATGAGCCTTCTTCACCGACACCCAGCAGCGCGAGCAGATCCCCATCCGACGCGGCCGAAGCGAGCAGCGTATCGTCGCTTCGCCGCGCGACGTTGGCTTCCTCATCGATCTCCCACAGTGAAGTCCCGTCCGCAATCTGGTAGCTCGTCGGCGAAGCCTCATAGCGAAGCCGGCCGTCTTCGTGCATCCACACGTCGGCCAGGTCACCGTCGCGAACGACTTTCAGTTGCAGCGTCTTCGCCTTGCGGGTTTCGTCGAGGACTTTTCCAAGTGTTGAGTCCGCCTCGGCGTTGAGCCCCGCGAAGAACCAGACGAAACCGCCGACCACCAGGGCCGTCACCGAAACCACCGCTCGCGTTGCCAGAGTCAACATCCCTCGTCCCCTCATTTGCGAATCGCCCCGCCGAAGTGTCACGCGCGGTGACCCGACTTTGGCGGCGAATTGAGTTTCTGTCCGCGTCTCTTCTGCGACTTCGTTCATTCCCGTTGTTTCGAGCTCGCGCAGCGTTGCTTCGCGCAGCCTGGCAAGCAGCTCGGCATCGACGGGCGCAGCATCGCCGTCGAGCGATTCCAGTTGCTGCCGCAAGGGCTCGTCTTCGAATTCGGACTGAATTGGGTCAGCCATGATTCTTACCTGTGAGTTACCCCGTAGGACGAAGGCGTCCGTCCTACGGGGCGGTTGTATCTGTTTGCTTCGGGTTTAGTTCGTTGAGCGGCTCTCGAGATGTCACGTCGCCGCTCGCATTCCTGTATCGATGCTGAAAGTCGCGTCGGGCTCGGGCGAGCTTTGACCGGACTCCCTCCGTCGTCCCGCCAAACTGCTCGACCAGTTCCGCGATCGAACAGCCGTCACAGTATTTTCCGGCGAGGAGGGCCGCCGAATCGGGAGGGAGCTCCGCGAGGACTCGCCGCACGATGTTGACGGTCTCGGCCAGCTCAAGCGGAGATGTTGTGGTGTCCTCCGTGAACGCTTCCTCAACAGACGGCCCCGCCTGTTCGCAACGGTCCCGCCCGACTCGCCGCCAGTGCAGAGCCGCCTGCCGATGAGCGATCCCCATCAGCCAGGCCCACGGCGAGCCTCGCTGTGGATCAAACTGGTCGAAGTTCCGCACCGCGGCGAGGAAAGTTTCCTGGACCGCATCCGCAACGGCGTCCGCGTCCGCTCCGTTGATCCGCGCGACGTACCGCCACACACGCACGCTGTACTGGTCATACAGAGTGGTTCAGGCATCGCGGCGGGAGTCCGCGACGCGGTCTGATTCCGCGGGGTCGTTTCTCACAGAGATTGCTCGTCAATTCAGCAGTCGGAGAGGGTTTGCGCCTCACGACGAAATGTGTCGCCGATTCCTGGAAGTTTCTGTCGCGAAGCAGCAAGCGTAGTCCCGCCACGGTGCCTGCCGGTACTGGCCGCCAGTTGCGTCCAGCCGCGAGTCAGCGCGCGGCTTTGCACGATCCACCTTCTGCTTCCCGGCTACCCGACACACCCCAAACCACTCAGCCTTCCGAGAGATCCGATACACAAACACGCCTCCGCCCCGACGTGAAATCTCAAAAACTCCCTCTTAATCTCAACCCCGCAAATTCCCTGTAATTGTTACAAGAAAGGGCACCCAGATTCCTTGCTGTATGATGCACGACCCACTATCCCTACCCGTCACAGTCATCACAGTCATCCCTGAATCTGCAACATTTCACTTGGATCTGGATCGGTTCGTCCTGATCCTCGTGTATGTTGAAGAAGGATGAGCGGCCGGAGGACCGGCAGCTTACGTCTGTTGATGAGTCACCATGCCTAATGCCCGATGTTTCGGGTGATGCCTGAAGGAGAGTTCCATGAGAAAGTTTGCTGTTGCGTTCTGTGTTGTTGCTGTCGCCGCTGTCACCAGTGCGTCGGCTGCTGAGTACCGTTCTCCGCTGTTCCCGGCTCCGGCCGTGTTCGGCACCTTCGATCATGCTCCGAAGCCTGAGGGCCTTGAAGCTGCGACGCCGGTTGCCGCTTCCGAAGCGATCACACTTTACGATTGTGTGAAGTACGAAGACCTGGACCACGTTGCGTGCTGTGCCGAAATCAAGATCATCAAAGTTCTTGATCCCTGCTGGAAGCCGGACCCTTGTGCCTGCTGCCAGACACCGAGATGCGTCTACGTCAAGATTTGTGTGCCGAAGCGGGTTGAGTGTCATCACCACGCGGCACCGTGCTGCAAGCCTGTCGCACCGAGCTGTGCTGCTCCTGCGCCAAACTGTGCGGCACCTGCCCCGAGATGTTGTGCTCCGAAGTGTTGCGACAAGTGCCACACTTGTGGCTGTGAGCACAAAGCGGAAAAGGTCACTTGCAGCAAAAATGGCAAGTACCAGAAGTACGACTACGGCAAGTACCGGGTCGAAGTTCGCGTGAAAAGCAATGGCTGGATCGTCGTCGACTACGACAACTGATCTGACCGTTTTGCGATAATTCAAAAGCCTGCTCGATGAGTTCTCATCGGGCAGGTTTTTTTATGCGCCGTAAACACCGGGTTCACGGGACTGTCGGTATTCGAGAGGGCGAGATCCTCGCCCTCCCGGTGTTGCGTCAGTGATTGAACAGGAACTCGTTTGTCGCCAGCAGGGACCAGACCAGCGATCGATACCCCTCGCCGCGATCGGTTTCCGACTTCAGGAACTCCTCCGCCGTTTCCTTCTCGGCGGAACTCGGCAACCGCGCGAAGACCCGCAGAAAAATGTCGGCCAGGTTGTCGGAATGCGATTTCTGATTCCGGACGAGCCGTGCCACGTAGCCGTCTTCGTGAGACAACTTCCGCTGGATCTCGCTTGAGTTCACAAGCTCCAGCGCTTGAGCCAGAGTCGGCTCGTCAGAGCGCTCGCACTCGCAGGCCGTCGTTCGAGCCGGTCGACCGAAGACATCAAGGAACGTGCTCGTCACGTTTTCGTCCGGAAGATCGATCGCCCGGGTTCCGACTGGAAACGTTCCCGGACCTCCGGGAAACGTTGTCGGGACGTCGAGGACCTGGCTGATTCCGTCGAGCAGAACTTCCGCCGGCATCCGCCTCGGATAGAAACGTGAGTAGCTTTGCAGGTCGCCCTTGTTCGATTCGTTCGGAGCCGACGACAGGCCATACGCCTGCGAATTGGCGATGACTCGAATCAGGTGTCGCACGTCGTAGCCGCTGTCGGCGAAGTCGCGGGCCAGGAAGTCCAGCAGCTCCGGATTGCTCGGCGGGTTGGTGCTGCGCGAATCGTCGATGGGGTGAATGATGCCTCGCTGCAGAAAGTGCCCCCACATCCGGTTGACCATCGTTCGCGCGAAGAACGGGTTGTCCTTGTCGGTCATCCATTTTGCGAGGGCTCGCCGCGGGTCGTCGTATTTCGAAAGTTGGAAGTCCGGCCCGCCGAGTGGTCGCGGCTTCATGACATCGCCCGTCCGCGGGTGAGTCACCTCGCCATGTTCCTTGAGGTACAGCACCTCACTCGTCGGCACCTCTGCGTCGGAATAACCGCCTTTGCGACCGACTCGCGCGAAGACCGCGGCGAGGCTGTAATAATCTGCCTGAGTCCACCGCTCGGCCGGATGCCGGTGGCACTGAGCACACTGAATCCTCACACCAAGGAACGACTGAGCAATCGATTCGACATAGTCCTGCGTCGTCCTCACCGAGCGGTACCAGATGGCTGGTGGAACCTGTTCCTGGCTGCCGGTCGCGGTGAGGATTTCTGACACAAAGCGATCGTACGGTTTGTTTTCGGCGAACGAATCGCGAATCCACGTTGTGAAAAGAGCGGTCCCCTCGCGCTGCTGGCTCGTCGAGTAACCTCGCCCGCGGTTCTGCAGAATGGCCGCCCACTTCAGAGCGAACCAACTGGCATACTCTGGCCGTTCCAGCAGCTGGTCGATCAGTTGAGCGCGCTTGCCCGACCGCTTGTCGTTTGCGTAAAGCGTGACTTCTTCGGCCGTCGGCAGTGAACCACAAAGATCGACTGTGACGCGGCGGATGAATTCAAAATCGTCGCCCGAAGCGGACGGCTCAACACCCAGCCGCTGCCATTGCTCAACGAGAAGCTGATTGACTTTCGAGGTCGCTGCCTGGACCGCAACGTCTGAAGTTTGAGGCACCTCGGCTGGTCGAACTTCAATCGCCGCGCCACGAAACGGGACCGTCCCACGAAAGACGCCCACTGTGCCGCCGAACCGGACCATCGCGGCGAACAGTCCGCCGCGCGAGTTCGTCGTCAGCTCGCCCGAGTCACTGACGTCGGCCACCTCGGGGAGATTCGTTTCAAAGAGCGATCGTCCCGTCACGTCCTGGGAGTGCCCGTCGGAAAAGTGAGCAATCACTTTGAGCTGCAGCGTCGAATTCGGCTCAACGATCTGCCGATCGGGAGTCACCGAAACGCGAACGAGTGTCGGCTCGCCCGGCCGCGGACCGGATGCTCCGTCCTCAATCCAGTCCCGCAGCACCGCGTAATCTTCCGAGTCCGTTTTGATTCGCGCGCCGCCGCCGTGAGGAACCTGCCCGGCGGCTTTCGTCAGAAGCAGGCTGCCGTTCGGCGAGCCAGGAAACACTCGCCGGCCTCGCCCTTCGCGAAGCAGCGCGACGTGATCGAGGTCCGGTTCAAAGCCCAGCAGCGACAGCCGAAACCCGTTCTGCCCCGTCGCCTTCCCGTGGCACCCGCCACTGTTGCAGCCGTAGCGAGTCAGAATCGGCACGACATCCCGCAGGAAGCTGGGGGAGCCGTTTTCAGTCTTCGATTGTGCTTCGTCCGCCCTCGCTGGCGCGATGAGCATCGCGGCCAGGAGCAGGACAAATAGTGGGCGGGTTAAATTTAACATTGGTTCTTTTGATTCTGAAAAGTTGTTTAACGTCGAGCCGGAGGCGAGAACTTCGGCAGCGAAAGTTTCAAGTGGATTTCGCGTTCGCGCCGCCACGATCGGCCTTCGATCGAAAGCGCCGCCATGACGAGATTCTCGCCTTCGGCTCGACGTTAAACGACTTTTCTTGATGGCTTACTCGACAACTTCCATCTCCAGCAAACAGCTTCCGTGATAAACGGCTTCGTCCTCAAGAACTCCGACGGCGTACAGCCTCAGCGAAGGCCGCTTGCCGAGCCGAGCGTCTTCGTTGGCGATGATCTGAATTGTCCCCGAGTCCGTCTGTCCAACAAACGTCACGCCTCGGCCACGCAGACCATCGATCTTTTCGGTCGTCGAAAAAAGCTCGGTGTGGATCTTACTGATAAACCCGTTCGTTCGTTTCGCCGAGTATTTCACCTGGAGGACCTCTCCGCGGCGAATCTGTTTCGGGTTGTACGGGTCCACCGTAACGATGAACGCCGGTGGCGAGACATCGAACGTAACCGGGTTGCTGAAAATTGTCACGACTTCTGTTTTCTGTTTGCCGCTCTTGTCGGGTGAGCCGACGGGCACCGTGGTCTGTCCCTCAACGGCGATCGTGTAACGACCGTGGGCCAGCGTCGGCGGCAGATAAAAACTGAGGTAGCCTTTTTTTTGTCCGGCGGGCATTTCTGCCGTTTGATTCTCAATGAGGTCCGGCACGCCGACGCCGATCAGTTTCACGGGAGCCTGGTGGTCAATGTCCAGCCGATCGACATTGACGGCCACATCCAGGATGCCGCCGGGCGAGTGGCGGACTTTCAGCTCGCCAAAAAGCTGGTGCGTTCGCGTTTCGTGACCGTCAGCGGTAAGACGCACTCGCGACTCGCCAGCGATTGCGATGACGGGTGAGTCGGTGATACGGCTCCAGCCTCGCGGAACGGGCGAACGCACGACGACTCCGGCGCGGGCTGTCGTTGTTGGAGTTCCTTCCGCGTGAGCCTCAAAAGAAAGCGAGCCGAGCGTCGGTTTCGCTCCGTCTGTTGCCGTCAAGACAAGAGGAGCCCGGTTGATTCCCGGGCCGAGCCACACGTCCGGGCACTCGATGCCGGGCGGAAGATTCTTTGCGGAAACACGGATCGACCCGGTGAGACTTCGCCCGCGAAACGCGAGCACGTCGAGCAGCGTGCGGCCTCGCAAATCCAGATTGATGCCAGCCGGCGTGTCGGATCGAGGCAGCACGGCGAGGTGCAACTGCGGTTCCTGGCGACGGATGCTCAATCGATAAACGCGCCGTGGGTCGTCATCGAGCCCGCCGGTCAGGCTGCGAACCAGCACGAGGTATCGCGCGTCGGCGGGCGCGACGAAGCGGCCGGCCGGGTCCGAGTGGCTTGACGGAAAACTCCTGCCCCCGAGATCTGCGACCTCGTCACTGAACCGCGCGAGTTCTTTTTCCGCGGCCTCATCAAGCACGCTCAGATCGAGGTCAACCGGCGACCCGATCCGCTCGCCAAAGGCCTCCAGCCAGAGAACCTCACCGCGCCGCGCGGTGAAGGTGAACCAGTCCTTTTCGTCACCGGCAACAAGTTGACCGCTGACTTCGCCGGGGATGACGATCTCTTGAGCGGACTGTGGCGAGTTGTTTTTGGATTCCAGCTGAACCGGGACATCGGTCACGGAAATCGGAACGGGCGCGTGGCCGCCAGGGATTCGAAATGCGAAGCAGTCACTCGTCACCTGGCCGGGCCGAAGACGCAGACCCGTTTGCCGGGTGGCTGGGGTCGAACGAAGTGAGCCCCCAGTTTGTGTGCCCGATTGGGGGCTCGCTTGAGCTCGACCCCAGCCACCCGGAATCGGGGCGTTGATCTCGACGGTTCGACTTTCGAAACCAGCGAATTGACCAGCAGGGACTGCCCCCTCATCCGGCCTTCGGCCACCTTCTCCCCCGCTGGGGAGAAGGGACGGAGTTTTTCCCTTCCGGCCTTCAACATCGTCCGCGCGTAAAAGTCCCCTCTCCCCTTTCAGGGGGAGAGGGTCAGGGTGAGGGGGCTCCGCACCGGCGTTCGCAGCAACCTGCCCGGTCTCATCCAGGTTCCAGCCGAACAACGTCACCTGGCTTTTCTTTCCGGCCTCAACGACGGACGGTGCGGTGAAAACAACCCGCGGGCCGGTGTCGATGTCGAGCCGGTAAAAGTGGTCGTTGCTTCCCGAGTAAACGAGATCGTAAACGCGAACGGTGTAGGTGCCGTCGCGGGGGCAGTCGAACACGATGAGCGGGTCGAGGTCGAAGTAGCCGCGGTTTACGGCGAGTCGCCGCCCTTCCGAATCGTAAAGTCCGAGCATCGCTCGCAGGTTCGAATCAATCCGCTCGGCCAGGCACTCGACGATGACTCGCTGGCCTTTCCGGGCTGAGAACGAGTACTGATCGACGTCGCCCTTCTGAATCTGCCCGTTGATCGTCACGCCGAGCGGCACCGACTGCGAAACGTCCTCGACCTTGTCCGGTTGCGATTCGAGAATCTCCTGGCGGCTGCCGACGACGAACACTCGCGGCGAGCTGACTCCGAACCTGGTGACCGCGTAGAGATCGTACTGACCGACCGGCGCGTCTTTCGGAATCGCCAGAGTGAACGTGTTCGGCTTGCCTTCGACTTTGCTGCACTCGATGCCGGACAGACTGCAGTGAAGTGTCGAAACTTCGACGAGACTGCCGCCCGCGATCGTGACCTCGACCGTCGTTCCAGCCTGGCCGCCAGCCGGAAACACGGTATTGAGAACGGGAGCCGGTGCCGCGCTGACGCCGGGCGGCAGAGTACTTGCAAGAAAAAGTGCGACCGGCAGAACGAGAAAACGTGATCTCAAAATGATTGCCATCTTTGCTGAGACGGGGATCGGATTGACTCAGGCTGAGTGTCTCTGCACGAGACGACTGAGTTGCCACAAAGAGTCAAAAGAGGACGCAAAACACATGACATAACAGATCATGGTTTTTGCGTTTTCTGTGCCTTCTTGCGGCAACCTCGTCGAACAATTTTCAGCCTGAGAGATGGACTTCGTCAGGCGGCGCCTGACCTACTGGTTAGATGAGTTCGGGAATCGGTCGGCCTTCCGGCAACACCGGGATGGGGCGGCCGGCTCGGTTCACGGTGTGGCCATCGGGGTTGAGGCCCAGGTGGCGATACATCGTGGCAAGGACTTCCGTCGGGTGGACTGGTCGCTTTGAAGGAATCTCGCCATTCGGTGTGGACTCACCGATGACCTGTCCGACCTGCAGGCCGCCGCCGAACATCAGGATGCTCATCAGGTTTCCCCAGTGATCGCGGCCGCCGGTCTTGTTGACGCGCGGAGTTCGACCGAACTCGCCCCAGACGACAACCATGACTTTTTTGTCGAGGCCACGATCGTAAATGTCGGTGATCAGAGCCGAGACCATCTGGTCGAGCGGCGGGCCGGTGATCTGCATCCCTCGCGACGGACCGTCCGAGCCGTCGGCTGGCCGGTCATCGTTGACGATGTTTCGATGCCAGTCCCAGCTGAGCGAATCGGGGGCCGTGTTGATCGTGACGAAACTCACACCCGCCTCGACAAGCCGCCGCGAAAGCAGGGCGAACTGCCCCCAGCGGTTGCGGCCGTAAAGGTCTCGTGTCGCGTCGGATTCCTGACTCAGGTCAAACGCGTTGCGAGCGGCTCCGCTGGTGACAATGTCGAGAGCGTGATCGGTGAACTGATCGCCGCCAAAAACTTTTCGCGAGGCATCGGTCGCCCGCTGAAACTGGTCGAGCCGGCTGAGCAGCGCTCGCCGATCGTCGACCCGGTCGATCGTCACATCGTCAGCCAGCTTGAGGTTCCCCGTCGCGGCGGCGATCGCGGCCGGCTGAAAGTTCCAGTCGAACGAGCTCTGCAGAATCGTGAACGGGGAGTGCTGAGCTCCCAGATAGGCCGACCCGGTGATCGTGCCGATTTCCGGATTGCGGGTCTGTTCCTCAGAGAGCAGCACGTATGCCGGCAGTCCCGGTCGGTTCGCTCCTTTAAACAGAGACGTCAGAGACCCGGACGAAGGATGCGAACTGGCATTGTTCGTTCCGATGTAGCCGGTCGAGTTCCAGTGAGCTCCGACAAAGTGCCCGTTCGTTGTGTGAGCCACCGACCGGATCAACGCGGCTTTGTCGAGAACCTGTGCCGTCTTCGGCATCGTCTCGCACGCGAGGATCCCCGGATGGCAGGTCTGAATGGCTCCGTACGGACCGCGAAATTCGACGGGAGCGTCCGGTTTTGGATCGAACGTCTCAAATTGACTCGGTCCGCCACCCAGCCAGACCTGAATTACAGCCGTGTCGTCCTGAGCGGCTCCGGAAGCTCCGCTGCGAGCTCGCACGATCTCCGGCAGAGAAAGTCCTGCTCCGCCGGCGATCAGCGAAGTCTGCAGAAACCGTCTGCGTGTGGCAGTTGAAAAACTCAAAAGATCCCCCCGTGAACCCTGCCTGTCAGGTCGTCGCGGCCGGCACTTCAACCGCGATACCTGAGTCACCGATGAAGTCTGCGGGCCGACTGAAGTCAGTCACTGGTCGAGCCCGGTCCAGTCTCTTCGAATTCCGTGTGGAGGCGGAATGCCGATTTCGATTCAATTCTAACATGCCTCTTGAAAAAGTGGCATGGGCATCCTGTCCCTGCGGGAATTTGAATGAGTCACGGCCTGGAAGGCCGTGCCACTATTTCTTTCACCAGGCAGTTGAAAAAGTAGCGGAGCGACTTGCGCCGCTCCGCTGAATCGATTCGACTTTTTCCGCAGGCTGTTAAGATGACGGCCTCATTCTGAACCACTCCGGAGATCAACATGCCGCTGGACCCTCAGGCGAAAGCTTTCCTCGACATGATGCGCGAAGTTGAGATGCCGGCTCTTGAGGATCTTTCGCTCGAACAGATTCGAACTCTGCCGACACCGATTGCTGGCGAGGTCGAGGCCGTCGCGAAGACGGAAAACCGCACAGTGCCGGGCATCGACGGAAACGAGATCCCCGTTCGAATTTACTGGCCGGAGGGTTGGAGCGAATCCTCCGAGCCCGCGCCGGCGCTGGTCGTGTTTCACGGCGGCGGCTGGGTGATGGGCACGCTTGATCTGTACGACAGCCTGGCTCGGTCCTTGTCGAACGCGGGATCGTGCGTCGTCGTTTCGGTCGATTACCGGATGGCTCCGGAACATCGCTTTCCCGCGGCGGCAGAAGATTCGCACTCGGCTGCCGTCTACGTCGCCGAGAATGCCGAATCGCTTGGCGTCGATCCGGCTCGAATCTTTGTCGGCGGTGACAGCGCGGGCGGAAACCTCGCGGTCGTGGTTTCTCTGATGGCGAGGGATCGAGGTTCCGTGAAGCTCGCCGGGCAGGTTCTTGTTTATCCGATCGCCGATTGTGATTTCGAAACGGCGTCGTACGTCGAAAATGCCGAGGGCTATTTCCTCACCCGAGCTTCCATGAAGTGGTTCTGGGATCAGTACGCGCCGGATCCGGCAGATCGAAAGCACCCTTACGCCTCGCCTCTGAAGGCAGAGAGCCTGGCCGGCCTGCCACCTGCGTGGGTCATGACCGCCGGATTCGACCCGCTGCGCGACGAAGGCGAGGCGCTGGCCACGCGACTTGCGGCGGATGGCGTGAAGACTCACCTGGAGAAATTCGACGGTCAGATTCACGGCTTTCTGCGCCGCACCGATCTTTATGACGAAGCGTGGCGAGCCATCCGGCTGATCGGCGAGTTTGTTTCTCAGACGCCATCGACTGACGTCGCAGGAAGTGTCTGAGATAGCTGTGCGGCGTGAGCCGCCCGGTCAGTCGCAGGGTGAGTGGCCATTCGGCCGGACGGCTTGCGCCGTTCCGCTACCTGGCTCGGTGGCATGAAGATCAAGAATCTGCCGGAAGGCGTCGATAAAGACTCAAGTTGGGTTTCCCGTTTCGACGGATTCGCACCTTCCCGGATTCATTCTGTGCCGCCACGTAAACGACCTGCGACCGATCGTCTCGCTGCGCCAAAGCAGAACGTGATCGCTCAGTATCTGCTCGGGTTTCTGAATTACCTGGAAGCCGAATGCGGGCTGGCGAAGAACACAGTGACGGCGTACTCGTCGGACCTGCGGCAGTTTGCCGGCTGGTACGAGGATCACGGACCGGCGTTGCCATCGCAGATCACGCTGCAGACTCTGACGGCCTACATTGGCAATCTGCACGAGAGGGACCTGGCCGCGTCGACAGTCGGGCGACATCTGGTCGCGATCAAGATGCTGTTCCGGTATCTCGTGCTGGAGTCGATTGTCGAGAAATCCGTCGCCGACTCGATGAACTCCCCGAAGCTGTGGCAGTATCTGCCCAAGGTGCTCAGCCCGGACGCCGTGGAGCGATTGCTCGCCGAGCCGGGTCGCTACGACCGCTTTCCGCTGCGGGATCGCGCGGTGCTTTGTCTCCTCTACGCGACCGGCTGCCGCGCATCGGAGCTCGTCAATCTGAGATTGAGTGGCCTGTTTCTGAACGAGCGGTACGCGCGGTGTACCGGCAAGGGAAACAAGGAACGCATCGTCGGCCTCAACCCCGTTTGCGTTCTGGCGATCGAAGCGTGGCTGGAGGGCGAGCGATCAAAACTGGTCGGCGCCGGAAACGCTCCGTGGGTGCTGCTCAACGGGCGAGGCGGCCAACTGTCGCGCATCTCGATCTGGGGCATCGTCAAAAAGTACGCCGCACGAGCCGGTTGCGGCAGCGACGTCAGCCCGCACACGTTGCGGCACAGCTTCGCAACTCACATGCTGGCCGGAGGCGCGGAGATTCGAGCGCTCCAGGAAATGCTCGGCCACGCCAGCATCGCGACGACGCAAATCTACACGCACGTCGAACACAGCCGGATCAAGGCAATCCACTCGCGGTGTCACCCGCGCGGGTGAGTCCTACGGGCTGCTGCTAAGTCGACAGATCGCGGTTTCGCTTGACGACTCGTGCAATCCGCACGACGGCCTCATTGATGTCTGCTTCTGTCAAAGCATCGTGGAGCGAGAACCGCACGGCTGAATTGTAGACGTCCTCGCCGCGGCCCATCGCGACGAGGACCGGTGCGGGTTCAGCGGATCCGCTGGCACACGTGCTGCCGAGCGAGCACGCGATGCCCTCCAGATCGAACGCGACGAGCAGTGCCTCGCCGTCGGCTCCGGGGAAGGAAATGTTGAGCGTGTTCGGCAGCCGCTCTTCCGCCGGGCCGTTGATGACGACCGGTTCGCAGGTGTCGCGCAGGCCGGCTTCCAGGCGATCGCGAAGTGTCTTCAGCTTTGCCGAGCGGGATTCCATTTCCTCACAGCACAATTGGAGAGCTCGCGCCATGCCGGCAGCGAGAGCAACCATTTCTGTTCCCGGTCGACGCCCGGCTTCCTGATGCCCGCCGAACTGAATCGGAGCGAGCTTTGCTCCGTCTTTGAGCAGCAGCGCCCCGATGCCGCGAGGGCCGTGAACTTTATGAGCACCCAGCGCGAGCGATGTTGCACCGAGCTCACGGAAGTGGACGGGAATCTTGCCGACCGCCTGCACGGCATCGACGTGAAGTGGCACGTTGTGCTGATTGCAAAGTCGCGAGAGCGGCATCAGGTTCTGCACAACTCCCGTTTCATTGTGAGCAAGGATGACCGTTGCCAGTTTCAGGTCATCGACCGGCAGTGATGAGAACTGCGACTCGACCAGCAGGCCGTCCTGATCGACTTCGAAGTTGTGGAGGCTCCAGCCTTTCTGCACGAGCGTCGCACAGGATTCCGTCGTTGCCGGATGCTCACCCGCCGTCAGGCCGATCGTTCCTGGAGTCCCGGATGCAAAACCAAAAAGCGCCATGTTCGACGCTTCGGTCCCGCCGCTGGTGAGGATGACCTCGCCCGGTTCGGCTCCGAGCAGCGTTGCGATCGTCTCTCGCGATTCTTCGAGGACTCGCCGCGCCTGCCGTCCCTCGGCGTGCCGGCTTCCCGGGTTGGCATAGCTGTTTCGCAGGTGATACGCGACGGTTTCGATGACTTCCGGAAACGGTCGTGTCGTCGCGTTGGCATCAAGGTAGATGCGGCCAATTTCTGAGGCATCCTGTGTCATCGCAGCTTCCGTGTGACGTAGGGTGGGCCGATCGAAGTGAGCCCCACCGTTTGCATTTTTCTGTTTGCATTTTTCTGCCGGAGGCTCGACGACCCCGTAGCGGCGACGCTCAGCGGGGGGCTTTCACGTAGCCGCTCAACTGGATGTCCAGCTTGCCCGTTGACTTGTGTCCCGGCGGCGCGTTGACGGCGAGGAAGAGCAATCCGCTCTCCTTCGGTGTGATTTCTTTACCCGCGCCGATCTCAATCGGCTCACCAGGCTTACCCGGTTTTCCTTTCGCATCGATCGGAATGATGAGTGCCGTCAAGGCTCCGAGGCGGACGTTTTTGATCACGTCCCGCACGTCCTCTGTCGGGAAGCCCTCGGGGCCAACAACGATGGAGGCGACTTGAAAACGGTATTTGCCCACGGCCTGAATGCGGATGGGTTTGCCCTTCTCCACCAATGCGATGGGGTTGTTCCAGCCCTCGCTCACGTCGAGCGACACTTCGGCCGGGTTCTTTGTCATGATCGATTCTTCGAGCGATTCCAGCTTCGCTTTCACACCCGGGAGATTCCCGTCGAGCCGCTGCAGGGCCTCCAGAAGTTTTTTCGACTCCTCCAGGAGACCTGCCTTTTCGAATTCGATCGCCAGGTCCGCGGTCTCGTCGAGGAAATCTTTTTGAGTCTGCTGCAGTCGAAGCTGCAGCTTCTGCAACTCGGCCGGACTGATTGTCGGCGTATCGCTCTTTTTCGATTTCGACGTTTTGGAAATCTGCCCGGAGATCTCCGGAACGAACACGGAACCCACAAGGACCGCGACGGCGAGGCAGGTCAGAATGGCGACGGAAAGTCGCATGTTGATCGAAAGTTTTCGCATCAGAATCTCCACAATGGTTCGCGTCAGGCCGGCATCGTACCGGCCGCGCGGACGAGCGGCAACGAGCGGCAACGAGCGGCAACGAGCGGCAACGAGCGGCAACGAGCGGCAACGTTGACGAAACTCGCAGTGAGCGGCCCGGTCGTTCACAATGCCGCCGCCTCGAAATGGCCGCTCTCGTGACCCGAGGCGACGGCGAATTCACAACTCTGAAACCACTTGCGAAAGATTTCCGATGCCCGTCCCGATTCCTTTGACCGATGAAGAACGAGCGGTCTACGAATGGCAGATCTGGGTCGACGATTTTCGCGAGGCTGGCCAGGAGAAGCTGAAAGGAGCTTCGGTTCTGGTCTCGCGGGTCGGCGGGCTCGGCAGCGTCGTTGCCTATGAGCTCGCTGCGGCCGGAGTCGGAAAACTGGTCCTCGCCCACGCCGGCAACGTGAAGCCCAGCGATCTCAACCGGCAACTGCTGATGACTCATGACTGGCTGGGCCGGCCGCGTGTCGAGTCTGCCGAGCAGCGTCTGAAGGAACTCAACCCGCGGCTGCAGATCGTCGCCGTCCCCGAAAACGTCAGCGAAGAGAATGCCGAACGGCTTGTCAGTGAGGCGGACCTGATCGTCGACTGTGCGCCGCTGTTCGAAGAGCGGTTCGCGATGAACCGCCAGGCCGTGCTCCAGAAAAAACCGATCGTCGAGTGCGCGATGTACGACCTCGACGCGCAAATCACGACAGTCATCCCCGGCCAGACGGCATGCCTGTCGTGCCTGTTTCCCGAAAAGCCGCCCGAATGGAGACGCGAGTTTCCCGTCTTCGGCGCGGTCTCAGGAACGGTGGGCTGCATCGCGGCGATGGAGGCGATTAAGGTGCTCGCCGGGTTTGGTGAGCCGCTGGCCAATCGACTGCTCACGTTCGATCTGCGTTCGATGCGATTTTCGAAACTGGCGATTGAAAGAAAACCGAACTGCCCCGTGTGTGGCGAACCGGCTTGAAAGTTGACCTGCCGCAAACCTGTTCGACGTTGCCAGCCTGAAGGGAAGAAACAAATGCTGACTCGAAGAGATTTCCTCGCCGCTACGAGTGCCGGGCTTCTGGCGACTCAGACAGGATTCGCGGCTCAGGAAAAGCCGAGGAAAAAACGCCTGGCCGTTGTTACCACTTTGTGGAATTACAAGTCGCACGCCTGGCACATGGCCGAGCGGTTTCTGCACGGCTACCCGATCGACGGCGAGTGGCACGAGTCTGGCCTGGAGGTCGTGTCCGCCTACGTTGATCAGCGACCGGCCGGCGACTTGAGCCAGAGCCGTGCTGACGAGTTCGGCTTCAAGATTTATCCGACCGTCGCCGAAGCGCTGCGTTGCGGTGGAGACAAGCTCAACGTCGATGCCGTGCTGCTGATTGGCGAGCACGGAAGTTATCCGGTCAACGAGTTCGGGCAGAAGCTTTACCCGCGCTTCGAACTGTTCTCACAAATCGCCGACGTCTTTCGCAAAGACAAAGCCTCGGTCCCGGTCTTTAACGACAAGCATCTGTCCTGGAATTTTGACTACGCGAAGGAAATGGTCGAGACCTCAAAGGAGCTCGGCTTTGCTTTTCAGGCGGGCTCGTCACTGCCGGTCACGTGGCGAATGCCGTCTGTCGACATGCCGTACGGTGCGGAAGTGACCGAAGCTCTGGGCGTCGCCAACGGGCCGATCGACATTTACGACTTTCACGCGATGGAGATGATCCAGTCGATGCTGGAGCGCAGGAAAGGCGGCGAGACCGGCGTGCAGGAAGTCGTCGCCTATCGCGGCCCGGACGTGTGGAAGCGGAAGGACTCGGGCACGCTGCCGGGCGACGGCTGGCCGGACGATCTGCTGGAGGCGTGTCTTTCGCGCAGCCAGACGCTGGCTCAGCCGGAGAGTTTCAGTCATCGCTACCCGACGAAGGAGCAGATCCGCGAGAAGGTCACGGACCCGATTTACTACAGGATCAAGTATCGGGACGGCACGATCGCGCATCTGCTGCTGCTCAACGGGCTCGTCACCGACTTTACGTTTGCCGCTCAGATCAAGGGCCGGAAGAAGCCGCTTTCGACGTTGTTTTATCTGCCGCCAACTCCGAACGTGACCTACTCGGCTTCGTTGATGCACAACGCGGAGAAGATGTTTTTGACCGGCAAGGCTCAGTACCCGGTGGAGCGGACGCTCCTGACGAGCGGGATTATTCAGTCGTGCATCCAGGCTTTGAAAAATGGTGGAGGCAACACACCGCACCTCGACGTGAAGTACTCGGCTCCTCGTGAGTCTCCGTTTTTCAAGTCGTGATGAGGTGGCCGCCGGGCATTCACGACGGAGGCAGCGGATTTTTTGAACAGAAGGAACAGAAGGAACAGAAGGAACAGAAGGAACAGAAGGAACAGAAGGAACAGAAGG